>ERZ1106941.481-NODE-481-length-58177-cov-8.629934_pt1 | contig 58177 bp, 56 predicted proteins | sample MGYA00403670_ERZ1106941 | MGnify/ENA primary metagenome ERZ1106941 (study PRJEB35170, sample SAMEA104062400) | human gut metagenome | biome: human gut; feature: human-associated habitat; material: faeces | place: Denmark | collected 2012-06-04 ...
TTGCATTGCTATTTGGTGTACTGTTTTGACCTGATCTTGTGTAGACACTATTTAGGAGGTGATGAGCCTATGGCTACAAAAGCTCAAAACAATGAAACTCGCAAGGTAAACAAACTGCGCTACGCCGAATACTACGGGCAGCAGCCAATCTTGGACGGGCTATACGCTGACAGCAAAGACGGCAGGATTTTCAAAAATCTTATGCCACTAATACTGTCTCAGAAGAATATCCTACAAGCGTACCGAACGATGAAAGGCAACAAGGGCAGCCACACTCCCGGCACAGATGCTCTCACCATCGAGAACATCGAGGCCATGGAGGCAAAAGCCCTTTGTACCGAGGTCAAAAGGAGGCTGGGCAACTACCAACCGTCCCCTGTGAGACGAAAGGAAATTCCCAAGCCAAACGGCAAAACGCGACCATTAGGCATCCCGTGCATTTGGGACAGGTTGATACAGCAATGTATCCTGCAAATCCTCGAACCCATATGCGAAGCGAAGTTTAGCGATAACAGCTACGGCTTTCGACCTCTCAGGTCAGCCGAAAACGCTATTGCTGCGGAAATGAGGCTCATAAACCAATCAAAGCTACACTTTGTAGTGGAAGTGGATATAAAGAGCTTCTTTGACGAGGTGAACCACGCCAAACTGATGCGACAAATATGGGCAATGGGCATAAGGGATAAGAAGCTAATCTCAGTCATCAGAGCAATCCTGACTGCCCCCATACGGATGCCAGACGGCTCGTTGATTCATCCCCAAAAGGGCACCCCACAAGGCGGCATACTGTCGCCCCTGTTGGCAAATATCGTGCTGAATGAACTCGACCACTGGATTGACGGCCAATGGCTGGAAAACCCGGTAACTGAGAGCTACAGCAGCCATGTCAGCAAAAGTGGGGGGCCAAACAAAGGGAACGCCTACAGAGCGATGAAGAAAACGAACCTCAAGGAAATGCGCATCATACGCTATGCGGATGATGTGCGAATCCTCTGCCGGACGAGGAATCAGGCCAATCGGGCAGCCGAGGCTGTCAAGCTCTGGCTGAATGAAAGGCTGTGCCTTCAAGTCTCAGAGGAGAAAACACGTGTGGTAAACGTCAAGAAGCACTACACGGAATTTCTGGGTTTCAAGCTAAGAACCGAAAGGAAAAAGGGCAAACTGGTGGTCCAATCGCACATCTGCGATAAGGCCAAAGGCAAAATTGCTACCATGGCAAAGGAGCAGGTCAAAAGGATTCAGCGCCCGGTTAACAGCGGGGAGCAGGTCAAAGAAATCTGCAAATACAATGCTATGGTGCGTGGATGGCACAACTACTATGAGATAGCGACACAAGTCAGTTGTGACTTTGCTGAAATCACATGGCAGGTCAGCCGCGCAGTCCAAAATCGGCTGAAATTAGTGATTAGCAAGTCAGGCAGCATGGGAAAGAAGTCAAAGGACTACGAAAAGTACGGGAAATCTTCGCAGCTCCGCTACATCGGCGAGCAGTGGATTCTCCCACTTGCGTATGTCCAATGCAGAAACCCCATGTGTAAGAGGCGTGAGGCGAGCATCTACACCACAGAGGGTAAAGAACTCGTGCACAAGGAGCTTGCGATACAAGGGCGGGCAATCATGGAACAGATGGCAAGAAACCCAGTTCCTGATAGGTCAGTTGAGTATAGCGACAACCGCGTGTCCCTGTTCGCCGCCCAACGCGGCAGATGTTCAGTCACAGGGCGACCGTTCCTGAGCACAGACGAGGTACACTGCCACCACATCAAACCTGTTCACGCAGGTGGTGGCGACAAGTATCAAAACCTCACGCTTGTAAGGGATGACGTTCATCGGCTGATACACGCCACGCGTCAAGACACAATCAATGCCTATATGCAAAAGCTAAAGCTAAACCCAGAGCAAATCGCAAAACTAAACAACCTTCGCTGCAAAGCAGGATGCGAGCCTGTACAGTGAATACAAATCAATGAGCTTATGTAGTTGATGATGTAATGATAAGTAAGTTACAACGATGGAACGCGGTGTGCGGTGAAAGCTGCACGCACCGTGTGAAGCCGGGGAAAAGCTGGAGATTACCTTCAAAGGCTTACCTATGGCTATTGATCGAGAGCACACGAAAGACAGTGCGACCCATGAACAACATCATGCTGCGCGGCGACCCGTCCGTCGGCAAGACTGCCGGCGCACGCGCTATGGCTGCAGGTTTGAACCTGCCATACACCTTTGTGACCTGCAACGCCGGGACAGAGATGTATAATTTGGTGGGTGACATGATGCCGGAGGATTCCAGCGGGGAAACGGCAAAGAGCATCAACGAGGAGATGTTTGCCGATATGCCGTCCGCCACCGATATTTCAATGGACCCGGCGGCGTCTTATCAGGCCATCACCGGCATTGAGAAGCAGGACGCCACGGAGGCCGAGTGCTTTACCGAGCTGTTCCGCGCGATGATGAAACGCTGTGCGGCTGCGTGTTCCAGTGGGTTCCGGTATGTGGAAAGCCCGCTGGTGAAAGCAATCCGAAACGGGTGGTTGTGCGAAGTGCAGGAACCGAGCCTGATCCAGCGCCCGGCTGTGATGCCCGGCCTGAACGGATTGCTGGACGAGACCGGATGCATCGTGCTGCCGACCGGCGAGATGCTGCACCGGCACCCGGACTGCGTGATTGTTTCGACCTTGAACGTGGATCTGGAAGGCTGCCGCCCGCTGAATCAGGCGTTCCTTGACCGGCACCATATCATCATGGATATGGTGTGCCCGGATGACAAAATCATCATGGAGCGCATCAAGAAGATGACGGGCTGCGACGACACCATCAACCTGATGGCGATGATCGACACGATGCGTCAAATCGCCAAGGTTGCGGCGTCACGCGGCGCGACCGACGGAAACACCAATTCCATGCGCCAGCTCGCAAGCTGGGTGGAGGCTGTTATGGTGACGGGAGACTACAAGGCGTCAGCTGAATGGACAATCATCAGCGGCACCACCGCAGACCCGGAGGTGCGTGCGGAACTGGCAAACGTCGTCAAGAATCGCGCGTTCTAAACCTTTTGTTCCATGCGAAAGCGGCATCTCCTCTTTTCGGGGGTGCCGCTTCTTGCAATTTTAGAAAGGATAAAAACATGGAATTAAATCAAATCGGCGTAACACCGCGCAAAGAAGCGCAATTTAAGAAGCGCGGCATCGAAAGCGTGGAAGATCTGCTGCGTTGCTACCCAAAAGAATATCGGGATTACCGCGTGCCGGTATCCGTCCGGACGCTGAAAGACCGTCAGGACGAACGGGCAGCGGTTTTGGGAATCGTCACAGGCTGCCGGATTCTTCAAGGCAAACACGCGATGGTGCGGCTGAAAGACAAGGACGGTGGGAACATCAGTGCCGTCTGGTTCAATCAGGCGTTCCGGGTGCGACAGGTAGTGCTGGGCGGCAGCTATATCGTCGGCGGCATGGCCCGGTGGGACGAGCAGTATCAATCTGTTTCGTTTCTGATGCCGGATTTGTTTGAGAGTTTTGAGGGTTTCCGGTTTGGAATCAAGCCGGTATACCGCAAAATTCCGGGGATGTCCGAGGAGTATTTTTCGTCTGTGATGGAGGAGGCCCTGTCCCACATTGACGATATGGGTGACTACCTGAACGATGAGGAATGCAAAGCATTGGATGTCCCGAACACAGCCGACACGTTCCGGCTTGCGCATCTGCCCGAAAGCATGGAAGATGTGCGGCGCGCACAGCGCCGTGTCCTTGTGGACAACATGTATCCGTTTTGCCGTGAAATGGAGATGAAGCGGATGCAGGCGGCGGCAGAATCTCCGTTTGTCCCGCTCGCCGCGTTTGAGACGATGGAACAGATACGGACGTTCCTGCCATATCAGCTGACCGAAGACCAGAAAAACGCGCTGCGCAGGATGCTTCACGAGATGAAGACCGGCAAACGGCTGGATGTGCTGCTGCAGGGCGACGTGGGATGCGGAAAAACAATCGTGGCGATCATCCTTGCGGCTTGCATGAGCAAAAGCGGATACCAGACAGCAGTGGTATGCCCGACATCGGTTTTGGCGGGCCAGCACCTGCAGGCGTTTCGATCCCTGCTGGGAAAGCTGGACATCAAGGTCGCATATCTCCAAGGCGGCATGAAAGCGGCGGAGCGCAGGGCTCTGCTGAAAGAGGTCAAGTCCGGTGCGGCCGGCGTCGTCATCGGAACCCACGCCCTGTTTTCTCCCGATGTGGAGTTTAAGGCGCTGGGCCTGATGATCATTGACGAGGAACACCGGTTCGGCGTCAAACAAAAGGAAGCGCTGCGGGGAAAGGCCGCGCAGGGCGTCCACAGCGTCAGCATGAGCGCAACGCCGATCCCACGCTCCATCGCCGTGGCAATGTATGGCGAGGGGACGGAGGTCGTCAATATCCGGACGCTGCCAAACGGCCGCAAACCGGTTAAAACGATTCTGTACAGTAATGAAGAAAAGGTGTATCAGTCGATGATGAACCAGATCGGCACCGGGCATCAGTGCTATGTGGTTTGCCCGCTGATCGAGGAGTCGGACAACGATACGTTGTCGGATGTGGATTCTGTAGAGACGACCATGCAGAAAATGACCGCGTGGTTTGGCAAATTTCCGCAGGTGCAGATCGAGGCGCTGACGGGAGAGATGAAGCCGGAACAGATGACAGCGGTAATCGACCGGTTTGCAGCCGGGCAGACGCATATCCTCGTTTCCACGACCGTCGTGGAGGTCGGCGTCAATGTGCCAAACGCTACGGTCATGCTCATCAAAAACGCGGAACGGTTTGGCCTTGCGCAGCTGCATCAGTTGCGGGGCCGGGTCGGCAGAAGCGATTTGCAGAGCTACTGTGTGCTGCTGTCGGACAAGACCGACAACGAACGGCTGAACACGATGACGGCCACGAACGACGGCTTTGAGATCGCACAAAAAGATCTGGAACTGCGCGGCACCGGGCAGGTGCTCGGCGTGCGGCAGAGCGGATTCGACCAATGCGTGGACGATATGCTGAAAAACCCGGAGTTATATCAGAGCATCCGCGCGCTGATTCGGCGGCGGGCGCAAAAGCGGCTCGCGGGGCCGGACAATGCTTGACTTTCTGTGCAAAGCCTTTATGCTTAAACCATAGCATAGATTCCACCCGAACAATATTCACAAACTGCAATAAAGGCAGATTTCCTGTTTTCAGGAGGTCTGCCCTTTTCACATACATAAAGAAAAATCACAGACAAAGCAAAGGAGAAACATATGACAAACTGGAACAAACGCCTTACAGAGCTGCGGGCAAAATACGGCGAAAAGCCGCTCACAAACAAGGAGTTGTTTGAAAGCAAGGAATACCGGGACTTCACACAAAAGGCCGCCGAAGATATGGTAAACGGTATCTGCGGATACCTGCGCCGGCAGGGTTTCCACATCACAGAGGCGCAGGAAGACGAGCGGGTGCGCAGCATCAAAATGGACATCCACTACGCGGAAGATGATATGACGACGGCCTTTACGGACGGTGCGCATATCGGCATCAATGCCGGAAACAAGATGCTCGCTCCGCTGAAAAAGCAAGAGCTGCGGCACTTTGCCGTACAAGGTTTCCGTGTACATGAAATAGGCCATGTGATCTTTTCGGATTTTCCGACAACCAAAGCATGGCTCAATCAGTTGGGAATCGGCGAGTGGTGGCCGGCGGCGCCGAAAGGCATCGCGACGGAATCCGGGTCTGCGCTGGACAAGAAGCTGAAACAGGAGCATTACTACCGGCAGGTGTTGCTGCAGGTCGCAAAGGGTGTTGAAAACGCGCTGGAGGACGGCTACATCGAGCGCGAGATCCAGTTGCTGTACGGCGGCCTTGCCACGACCGAGCTGTCCACGCTCAACGATATGCTGCTGGAGGATATGAAAAGTTTCGGCGAGCAGTTAGCGGATGGTGTGAAACCGTTTTTCGCCATGCTGAACCAGCTTTTGCTCTACGCCAAGTTCGACATGACAATGGCGGAGGGCTGCCCGGACGAATATCTCCCGATGCTGGAGGAGTGCATCTTCACGATTGACGAGGTAAAGCTCGAACGCGACCCTCAAAAGCGTGTTGCCGGCGTCAATGAAATCCTGTGCATCCTCTTTCCTCTTTTGGATGAGACGGTGCAGGATATGCAGAAATCGCAGCCGCAACAGCAGCAAGGGCAAAACGGCAAACCGGGCAAACCGGGTCAGCAGGGCCAGCAAGGTCAGCAGGGCCAGCAAGGTCAGCAGGGCCAGCAGAGCCAGAACGGCAAACCGGGCCAGAGCGCTCCCATGACACAGGCACAAAGTGATGCGCTCGTGGCTGATGCGAAAGAGGCAGCAAAAAAGGCCGGAGGAACCGCTGCGCCAAGTAACCGTACAACGACAAGCCTTGCTAATCCGGGAAAGCGTGAAAATGCCAACGCGGTGGCTAAGACAGCCGCCGAAAAAGCAGGGCCGCATAACCAGATCGCCCAAACGCCCGGCGCAAGCATCGGCGATTCCGATTTGTCTACCGGGCAGTGGGAATTGGATAAGATCCGGCAGCAAACCGCCGACACTCGCGCAAAGAAGGCCGTGGAGAAGGAAATGCAGAGCGCGATGCAAGCGGAGGCGACCGAGGTTCTGCACGATGCTGTCAAGGTTGACCGGGCAGCGGACGTGAGCGCCGAGAACATTGCCCAATACGACAAAATGGCCGGCAAGATCACGGCCGTCTCGCGCAACATCGAACGGCGTTTTCGCACAATCATTCGTGACGAGGAAAACGACGAAACCGTCAGCGGTCTGCCGATGGGGTCGAGGCTGGAAGCGCGGCTTTTGTACCATAGGGACGGCAAGTGTTTCAGCCGCAAAAATTTCCCGCGTGATACGCCGCGTCTTGCAGTCGGTTATCTCGCCGATGAATCGGGGTCGATGTCAGGGATAGCGATCAATGCTTCCATCAGCACCGGAATCATCCTTGAGGACTTGTGCCGGCGCATGGAGCTGCCTTGCTATATCGGCGGATTCACTTCCTTGGTTGGGGGCCTGCAGTATATTTCCTATGTGGAGTACGGTTCCGTTGACGCAAAGGACAAATACCGGCTGACCGGTATGTCGTCGTGCGGTGGTACGCCGACCGGCATGGCAATCAGGTATATGACAGCCCGGCTCAAAAAGCTGCCGGCGGCAAACAAGCTGCTGATCGTTTCGACAGACGGCCGCTCTGCCGATGGCGCTGATGCGCTGCAGAAAATCATTAAGGAGGCCAAGAAAGACGGCGTGACGGTGGTCGGAGCTGGAATCGGCGCATCCCGCAGCGCGGTCGAAAAGGAGTTCGGCGATGCTTTTCTGGACGTTTCGGACATGGAGAAGATGCCGCAGCTGCTTGCGGGAATCGTGAAGCGGCACCTGCTGCGTTAATCTCATCTGTTTTTTCGACACAGGGGCGGCTCTACATGGGCCGCCCTTTTCTTTGCAGAAAAAGTCTTGCAGTTCTGTGCAAAGTCCTTAGACTAAAGATATAGCATAGGTTACATCGCAATCATACAATTTACAAACTGCAAACAAGGGCAGACCTTTCTTTTGAAGGGCCTGCCCTTTTTACATATAAAACCGAAAATCATCAATATATCATCGGAGGAAAAGACAATGGAGAATGCACAGAAAAACCCACAGGCCATGCAGGAAGCTCTGCTGGAAACGCTCAACAGGTTAGCGAGGATCAACGAAGTGGAAGGTTTCGACCCGAGGCTGCTGGTCGCCTGCTACAAAAACGAGAGCGGAGAAGAAAACCTCTATCTCCCGGCGGAACCGGCAATGCTTTGGTTCAGGCTCAAGTACCCACATGGCCGGCTGGAACAGGTTGCGACCCGCGTGACGGACAGCATGGCAACCGTTGAGGGCCGGGTGTTCGACGAAAACGGCGCAATGCTTGCAAACGCGTTTGTGACGCGATACCGCAGCGATACCGACCAGTTCGGAAAGGATTATGTCCAGAACGCCGGCACCTGCGCAATTCGCAAGGCGCTTGGCAACTGCGGCTTCGGAACGCCTGCCACGGCGGAGTTTATCGAGGGCGTCACCGTCGTTTACGACAGGAACGCCGCGCCGGAGCAGCCCGTTGACAGCGGCGCCGCCGTCAAGCGCCTTACGCCGCCGCCCGCGCCAAAGAAGCGGAAAGCAGCGGAAGCTGCGGCAACGGCCGAAACCGCACCGCAGCCCGCACCGGAAAAAACGGCAAAGCCCCGCGACATCTCTATGGCAGAGGACGTGCCGCCAGTGCCAGCTGAGGCTGAAAAGCCGAAAGCGACGCAGGCGCCGCCACCCGTTTTGAAACCGGCCGCGCAGAGCGTCAAGGCTCCGTCCACATTGGATGAGGCGATGGCCTTTGTCGTCCCGACCGGGCGGTATGCCGGAAAGACTTTCGGGCAGTTGCTTGAGGAAAAGGAAAATGACGCAATCCGTTATTTCCTGCGTCCCCTCTATGCCGGAAAGCCGATTCAGCAGGCCGCAATGATGGTGGCTGGGCAATACGGCCTGTAATCTCATAAAACAAAAAGGTGAACCGCCAGTCGCAGTTTGTGGCTGGCGGTTTGCTGTACATCAGGAGGAAAAGAAAATGTGTCACACGTCGGAGTTTGGTATCACGATCTATGATGTGCTGACTCTCGGCGGCGCACAGCAGGTCGGAAGGCCGTCTCAAAAGGGTGAAATCAAGGTTCTTTGCCCGCGCGGCGTGAAAACCTCAAGGGGGAAAACGGCTACTTTTGATGTAAACCTCGCAAAGGGCAATTTCAAATGCTACCGGGAATGTTCTGATTGCACCGGCCACGGGGGGATGCTCGACCTGTATAACCTGTTGTGCGGGAGTGGGGCAGACCGGAAGACCGCTTATGCGGAAATTGTAAACAAGCTCAAGCACGGCGACTTGCCGAAAATCAAGCGCCCGGCAGAGCCTGCTTTCGTTCCGCAGAAAATGCAAGGGAACACCGCAGACGCATCTGTGCTGGACAAAGCGTACAGAGCATTTCTCGCCACATTGACACTCGGTGAAAAGCACCGCGCCAATTTGCTGTCGCGTGGGTTGACGGAACGAGCAATTCAACAGGGATTGTACAAGAGCGTGCCGCAGGGGCAGGCGGCGTGGGGTAAATCGCTCCGGGCGTTGGAGACGCAGGGAATCGTGCTGCAGGGCGTGCCGGGCTTTTACAGGAAGAACGGAAGATATTGCGCCGCGACTTTCCGCAGCGGGTTCTTTATCCCTTACTTCGATGAAAAGGGACGCATCTGCGGGATGCAGATCCGGTTCGATGTGGCAAAGGAAAGCGGCAAGCGGTATCTGTGGTTTTCTTCGGCGGGCTATGAGGACGGCTGTTCCGCCCGGAACATCACCTCCTATGGCGCGCCCGGCCTGATGCCGGCAGTGGGTTCAGGCCGCCTTGTTTTTGTGACAGAAGGCGCCTTGAAAGCCGCAGCGGCAAATGTGCTGGACGCAAAGCACCATCCGATCATTGCCATCGGCGGCGTGAGCTGCTACGGGCAATGGGAGGAAACCTGCCGATACCTGCAAAGCAAAAACATCCATTTTGTCGCGGACGCGTTTGATTCCGACCGGGAAACGAATGCCAGCGTACAAAAATCGCTCGAAAAGTTATACAGCATCGCGGCACAATACGGGATTCGGATGCAGCGCTGCGACTGGGGAACGGCGCAAAAAGGCGTCGATGATTTCCTGCTTGGTGCGGCCGTCCAAACAGACGATGGCGTTATCCTGTCGTCGCTGTGGGATCCCAGAAATTTCGTGCCGCCGGTGCGATACATCAAAAAGAACATACCGGCGATGTTCAAACCGCCGGTATACAAACCAAAGCATACAGCATAAAGGAGAACGACAATGGCAAATGAGAGAGATTTTATCTGGCAGCAGCAGGGCGCAAGCTCGTTCGTGAAAATCAAGATGGATTGGGCGCGGTTCGGCAAAATCCATTTCAGCTTTGTGCAGCACAGCGGCAAGCCCGCCTGCAAGCAGGTCGCCAGCATTGAGGCGGCGCTGAAAGTGGACGGCGGCGACGGCGCGCTGTATCTGGCGGAGGCGGTGAAGAACAACACGATGGAGCGCAGGCGAGCCAAAGCGCTGGAGGATCAGAAAGCGTCCGGAGCAAAATACCCGGCGCCGATGTTCACCTCTATGGGTGGCACAACTGCCCAGCGTTCCAAAACCGGACAGTGCGTGTTCCGTCAGGTTTCGCTTGTGCCCGGCATGAAAACCGACTATGCGCTGCAGGTCGTTGAGGCCGACGGAGAGCCGACCGCTACCGGCGGCATTTCCATGAAAAAGGGCGCGCAGGTCACGCGCATCACAGTCGGCTTGAAACGGGAGGAATTGCTCTCGATGGCGAGTGCGATCCTGATGGCGTGGCAGGCGTACATGATCGCCAGCAGCGCCTACGGTACGCTTGGCGCAAAGTCCTATGCTGATGTGCAGGACGCCGATGTGCCGGATGCGGCCGCGAACCGCCAGATGCCCGTGAAGGTCGTTACGACCACGGCTTCGACGGCTTGGGTGGTCTATGACAGCCTCGGAGAGACCTTTGAGGTTGCCGTCAGCCATGACGCGGCGATTCTGTGCGTGCAGGAAAGCATCACGTTCCTGCGCAAAACCGAGCAGTGCTACTCCCGCAAGGATAACAACGAGTACAATGCGGTCAAGACCGCGATCCAGACGGATTGCGATGAGCTGCCGTCCATCACCTTGTATGGCAAGGACAATACCACCTGTGAAGTGATCGTTGTTAAGCGCACGATCCGAAAGTCCCCGCAAGAAGCCCAGCTTCCCAGCGGACAGGCATCGTAAAGCGCAGCGGCATCCAATATCACAACATCCCCATCTCCAAAATCCCCGCGCCGTACTTGGTTGCGGGGATTTTATGATTTAGGTTGAATTTATCCTAAAAATGGCGTATACTAAATACAAGAGGTGAGAAAAATGCTGGTGAATACGAACAGTTTGTTTTCTATGTCAGAGGCAAATCAAAATTTTTCGCGTATCGCAAGAGAGGTTGATGAAAAGGGGACGGCTGTTATCTTAAAAAACAATGTCCCTCGCTATTTAATCATCGACTTTAGCCAAGCGGAGAGTGCACAGGCTGCCGAGAATGAGGATGTCATGGAGATTTCCAAGAGGCTGATCCAGAAGAACAGGGCGGCATACGAGGTGCTTGCCAAGTGAAAAGACTGAGCAAGCGGCAGGTAGTCATGCTCCACGAGCAGTTAATCTGTGAAACGGGAGGGAGCACCGGAATCCGTGACGACGGATTGCTGGAATCTGCGCTGGAAGCCCCTTTTCAGGAGTTCGGCGGCGTATCCGTCTATCCGTCGGTGCAGCAAAAGGCCGCAAGGCTGGGTTTTGGGCTAATTAAAAATCATCCCTTTGTGGATGGAAACAAGCGGATCGGCGCACACGCCATGCTTGTGTTTTTGGAATTAAATGGTATCGAACTTAACCATACCTCGGAGGAACTTTCGGAAATCATCTTAAAACTGGCTGCGGGCGATGCGGATTTGCAAAGCCTGCTTTCATGGATCTTAGAGCATCAAGCGTGAACCGTCGTTGCCCGCTTCCTTTGGGAGGCGGGCTTTTTCTTTTGCCAGCACACGAAAAAGAAGCGCGGAGCTATTGAGAATTTGTGCAAAGCTCGTATGATAGATTTAACAGAATCTTGAGTATTTTCAGATAGATAGCAGGGTGAAAGGAATTTACAAAAATGGGGAAAAGGCTTGTCATTGCCGAAAAGCCGATGCTGGCAAAGGCAATTCTGGACGCGATTCCCGGCACGGCAAAGTCCATAAAGGCGGGAGAGCGCGTTTTCTATACGGAAAAAGGGGATTATCTTGTGGTTGCGCTGGCGGGCCATGTGCTTCAGCTCAAGGAGCCGGAGGACTATGACCCGAAATACAAAAAGTGGACGCTGGAAGATCTGCCGATTTTCTTCCCGGATTGGGCGGCCGTCCCGGCGCAGGGGAAAAGCGATATTGTAAGGTGCGTGAAAAGCCTGCTGCCGCAGGCTGACAGTGTGATCCATGCGGGCGACGTGGACGACGAGGGCCAACTGATCGTGGATGAGCTGCTGCGCTACTGCGGTTATCGCGGCAAGGTGCAGCGGCTATATACCAGCGATACATCAACGGCCGCGCTCAAGAAACGGCTTGGGATGCTGGAGGACAATGCAAAATGGGAGCCGCTGGGAGTTTCAGCCTATGCACGCAGCGTAACGGATAAGACGTTCGGTATCAATTTTTCCCGTCTATATACAAAACTAAACGGCACGCTGCTGACGGTTGGCCGAGTACAGACCCCGGCGATGGGCTTGGTTGTCGCCCGTGATGAGGCAATCGAAAACCATGTGGCGCGCAAATATTATGCGCTGGAGGTTCAAGCCGAGATCGACGGCCGCCAGCCGTATATCCCGGCAGAATTTTCCCCGACAAAGGGCAGCCCGTTGCTCGGCGAGGAGGATAAGGTCTGGGAGCGTAAGGGGCTGGAAGAAGTGCTTGCCGCGTGCAGGGGAAAGAACTTTCCGGCAAAGGTGTCCAAAAAGGAAGAAACAGAAGCCCCGCCGCTGCCGTTCAATCTGAACAAGCTGAACCTCTATTGCAGCTCGCGCTGGGGATACGACCCGCAGCAGGTAATGGAAATCACGCAGAGCCTGCGTGAAAAATACCGGGCGATCACCTACAACCGGTCTGACAGTCAGTATCTGACGACGGAACAATTCCGGGAAGCGCCCGACACCGTTTCTCGGACACTCGCAAACCTCGGTATGCAGATACCGGAAATCGACACGAACCGGAAATCCAGATGTTTCGATGATTCCAAGGTATCAGCGCACACGGCCATCATCCCCACGAACGAAGCGGTCAATGTGGGCGCTATGACGCAGGCAGAGCAGAACGTCTATAAGGCAATCTGCGGACACTACCTGATCCAGTTCATGCCGGGGTGTAAAAAGCGGAAGACGAATCTGCGCATCGACTGTCCGCAGGGCATGTTTTCGGCCACCTCGGTTGAAGTCATCGACAAGGGTTTTAAGGCGGTCATCCGCGCCGGCAGTGAAGACAAGGCGCCCGGCGCGCTGTCCGGCTTTGCAGCGGGAGATTACAGGGCCTGTATCATGGACGGCAGCGTTACGGAGCATGAAACGACGCCCCCGCGCCGGTATACCAAGGCGACGTTGGCCGCCGACATGAGCAGCGTGGCAAAATATGTGCAGGACCCCCAGATAAAAGCGACACTGATCCGCAAAGACGATGGCAAGGAAGGAGAGAGTGGGTCCATCGGCACCGGCGCAACACGCCCGGCGATCATCGAAGGACTTGTCAAACGAGGATTCTTGCGAGAGGAAGGCAAGTATGTCATCTCGACCGAGCTGGGACGACAATTTTATCGGGCGCTGCCGGACGAGATCAAAAAACCGGATGTGACGGCGGAATGGTGGCTGATTCAGGAAAATATCAAAGACGGCAAAGCTGTACCGGATGATTTGTTCAAAAAGGTGTTGGAGGATTTTGAAACGGTACGGCGGGCTGTCGGAACATCGCGGGCAGTGAGCGCCGCAGCCGCAGACAAATCAGTCGGCCGAAAAACGGTGGGCGTCTGTCCCCGGTGCGGAAAACCAGTCGTCGAGGGAAGCAAGGGTTTTGGATGCAGCGGGTACAAGGACGGCTGCGGCTTTGTGCTCTGGATGACCGGAAAATACGGCGCGCATAAGGTGCTGGGAGATTCCGGGAAAAAGGTGACATCGGCAATGGCGGAAAAACTGCTCTCTAAAGGGAAGGTGCTGGTGAAGGGGCTAACCTCTGCCAAAGGAACGAAATACGATGCATGGGTATGCATGGAGGATACCGGGCGCGGCGTCTTTTTGAAACTGAGTTTCGACGACCTGCCGCAAAAGAAAGGAAAGAAACGTGGAACAAACTGAAATCGCCAGTGTGCAGAATGAACGGAAAAAGAAAATCACGCAATGGGCAAAAGAAGAAATCGGTGCATGGATGCCGGTGATCCTTGCGGTGCTTATCGTCATTTTGCTCTCCAAAACAGTATGGTTGTGCGCAACGATCCCGACCAAATCCATGTATCCAACTCTGCCGGCGCCGTGTTTTGTGTTCAGCTCCCGCGTTGCCTATTGGAACCATACGCCGCAGCGCGGTGATATTGTCCTGTTTTACCGAGGAAACGGGGAGAAAACCGTCTATGCCAAACGGGTGATCGGATTGCCCGGCGATGTGATTGATATTGTCCACGGGCAAACCTATATCAATGACGAGTTGCTGGATGAACCGTATCTTGCAGAGACGCCCGACCCTGCGGTGGAGCTGCGCTTCATCGTCCCGGAGGGCAGCTACTTTATGATGGGTGACAACCGCAACCATTCCTATGATTCACGGCATTGGGCGGAGCATTTTGTGCCGGAGGATAATATCCTCTCGCGGGTAAATCCAAAATGGGTGATACCGCTTGGCAGCAACAAAAAAGAAGAAAATTGAGCCGTGAGCGTCTTTACAATCTGTGCAAAGTCTTTACTATAAGAGTATAGCATAGATTCCAAAGCAATCATCATTCACAAACTGCACGAGGGCAGACCTTTCTTTCAGAAGGGCCTGCCCTCTTTATATATATACAAAAAACCGAACATCACAACATAAAAAACGGAGGATTTACTTACATGAAAAACGCACCGAACTTTGTCCTCGACGACGCTGAAATCAGCTTTGCCAACTACGACGAGATGCGCGCCTTTGTGGAGGAACGCGAGAAAAACACCGAGTGGCTGGAACAGGGCGTGCGCGAGCTTGTCTTTGGCGCGCTGCACGAGGAACCTCTCTGCGCACCGGTTTATGCCGATAAGATGCACGTCTCGACGGAGGCTATCGAGGACACGATGGCCGGAGCCGGGTTGAAGCTGACCGTTTCCAGTGGAACGCGGCCAGTCGGAGCCAGCGCTGTGGCGAGCATCATCAACAGGGCCGGCCTGCAGGCTGCGGGCTGGAAAAAGCTGCGCAACGGAAACCTTGAGAGCTTGAAAAGCGTGCTGAACATGCTGATGGATGTCAGCAGCGGCGCCGTCCACATCAAGGTGGCGGACGAAAAGATCCGCGCTGTACATTCCGGGAAGTATACGGCGATCCGCACCGACCGGCTGCTGGACATCGTGAAGGGGTATTTCGACCGGGAATGGCCGACCGCGACGTTTGAGGAGGGGTATTTCTCCCACGAGCGGATGCAGGAGGTCATCGACTTGGCACAGTACAAGGACGACTTTTTCGGACATATCCCCACCGGCATCTTCCAGTCCGCGACCCCGGCGTTTGTGGTTTATTCGTCCGACGTCGCTACGAGCGCTGTCACGCTGGTTCCGAGCATGAAACTCGGCGGCGTCTGCGTCCCGATGACGAAGGCTGTCAAGATCGAGCACATGGGCGAAGACCTTGAGGCCCGTGTTTCGGACGCGCTGGCAATGATCCTCGCGTATTTTCAGGGCGCTGTCGCCGATATGCAGGCGTTGGAGAACGTGGAGGTCAAATATGGGACAAACGCGCTCAAGCGCCTGCTGAAGGACGGCGGGATGCCGAAGAAATGCGCATGGGAAGCTATTGAGGCTTTCGATGGCATGTATGGCGGCAATCCCGTGACCGCAATGGAAATCTACGTTGCGGCCGTCGATGCTTACAGCGCCGTGCTGCGCGAGTTCCCGCAGGATAAGAAAAAGATCCTTTTGGCCGCAGACTGCGTGTCCCGCGTGGCAAATGCCCGCTGGGCTGATGTCGATAAGCCTGGGGAGGTGAAGTATTGAGCATTAAACCGAAGACAGCGTTTATCTTCTTCATCGTGCTTTTTCTTCTCTTTGTGTTTAGCCCGATGATGCGGTAAACGGCAGCCCGGAGTTGGTAGCAACTGACTCCGGGCTGTTTTTTATTTAATGAGGAAAAGGAGTGAATTTCAATGCCTACTTATGACGGTACTCAAAAAGCAAACAGTGGCTGCGCACAGAACATCCCATATCATATCTTCCGCACGTCGTATGTCGATAATCTGCGGCAGGATGCTCTGGCGATGGCGAGCAGCGAGGCAATCGCGTTTTGCGACGTTGACAATTTCAGTGGGCCGGAGATTGAGTGTGACGCAAGCACGCTGACGGAAGACGAGTGGCAGAAACGCCGCGCGCACACCATTGGCGGGTCTGACTGCGCCGCAATTTTCGGTGAGAACAAGTACAAAACGAATCTGGACGTGTACTACGAAAAAATCGGAAAGCAGCCGGTATTCGCACAGGAGGAAACGCCGGAATCCCGGCTCAACAAGCTCTGGGGACATATCGCGGAGGAATATATCAAACAGTGGATAGCGGAGCGGTATCCGTACTGCGACGTTTTCTATGATACGAACATCTATCGCTATCCCGGAAAACCGTATATCACCGCCAATATCGACGGCATGATGCGCAAGCCCGACGGCAGCTACTGCCTGCTCGAATTTAAGACCGCGAACAGTCTGAAAAAAAGCGAGTGGGAAAACGGCAATGTGCCACCGCAGTATATCTATCAGGTACGCCAGTACATGGCGATTATGGGCGTATGGGAGTGCATTGTCGTTTGTATGTTCGACCGCGACAACGTTGTCGCCAATACTGTCGTGCGGGATCTCGATGAAGAAATGCGCATCATCGACGGGTTGGATGAGTTCTGGAACGACCATGTTCTGGCGCATATCCCGCCCGAACCGCTGGGGACGGCAGACGGCATCATCAGCACCCTACGGCGCTATGGAGGCCCGGCCAATCCGCGTGCCGACCGTGTGCGGCTTACCGGCGACGAACTGGAAGAGCTTTGCCGCCAGTGCGTTGAAATGTCGCTGGAAAAAGCCCGCGCTAAGAAAATGGCCGATGAGGTCGATGCGCGCTGCAAGGAATTGAGCATTGGCTTGATTGCCGCGCTCGGCAACGCGACGGACGGTGCTTTGACCTCTGCCGATGGCACAACGGAATACCAGATCAGGTACAGACCGAGAAAAGCACCCAAGAAAGTCGATTTTGACATGCTGCAAGCGCGATACCCGGACGCCTTTGCTGCCTGTGTTTCGCAGGAGGCCGAGGGCGGCCGGACGTTCGGCATTAAGGCAATCGCCCGCAATTAACAATCACCCGCCCGACCGGGCGGATACATAAAAGGAGAGAGTAACATGAACACCTACACCACTTTCGACCGCATGTATATGCTGCTGACAGAGGCGCTTGAGGGCGTCTATCTCGACCCGGAGCAGACGCTGTATGTCAACCTTGAGGAACGTATGGCAAGTGTTGAGGAAGACAGCATCGCCGAAGTTTGCGACGAGTGGGACACCATGACGGTCGGCGAGTTTTTGAGCGTTGTCGTCGAGTACCGCACCAGCGAATACGGCGGATATCAAACGGAGATCCCGTGCTTTGAGGCACTGTGCGAAAGCGTTGTCATGTGGTGAGGCTGGCGGGAAAATAACCCTTGCAAACCTGTGCAAAGCCGGTAAACTGGAACTAAAGCATAGATCCCATACTCAATCAAAAATTCACAATCTGTTATACAAGACGGACTTTCCTTTGGGAGAGCCCGTCTTTTCACATATAGAAGCGCAAATAACAAAAATTTCAAGGAGGTACATAATAATGGCTCAGATAATTCGCCTGGAATGTACAACGGGCGGCCACAACAAGTTTTACAAGATGACCGAGAATGGCGACGGCACTTTTACCGCGCGGTACGGGGCAATCGGAACGTTAGGCGCGACAAAAACCTATCCGATGAGCAAATGGCCCAGCATCTACAACGAGAAGATTCGTAAAGGGTATATCCACCTGTCAAATCAACCAGTGTATCAAAGACCGTCAAAGAACAGCGGCGGCCCCAAATACGGTTTTACGGGCGAAACGAGGATCATCCCCGGCACTACGCGCACCGCCTACCGTATCGTATCAAAGGTAGACTTTACCGCTGGCGACGGCAGTGAAGTCCATGCCGGTGACAAAGGCGGTTGGGTCGAACAGGACGGCCTCCTGTGTCAGAATGTCGATGACTCCAGCTGGGTTGCGGACGAGGCGTTTCTCTACGGGGAGGCCGTTGTGAATAACGACGCCGTGATAAAAGACGTTGCTATGGTTTACGGCCACGCGACCGTAAGTGATTTCGCAGTGGTGAAGGACGACGCCAGTGTCTGCGACCACGCGGTTGTCACCAACTACAGCGTTGTCTATGGCAACGCGGTCATCTTTGGCAGGGCGATAATCAACAAAGCGTGGGTAAACGCAGACATTGGCGGAGACATCACGGTCGGCGAAAGCGAATGGCTCGATGAAAATCTCATACTTTAACACCATGAGAAAGGAAAATACATGGAAAACGTACTTACCAGCATTGTCTCCTATCCTGAGCGCGGCGAGGGCGGCAGCAACCGGTATCGCGGCAACTGCTCTCCGAAGCTGATTGAAGACCTGCTCGGCTTTTTTAAGCCGGCGGAAATCTGCGACTATATGTGCGGCAGCGGCACCACAAAGGCCGCCGCCGACAAGATGGGCGTTGTAAGTCATCTGTACGACCTGCACAGCGGGTTTGACCTGATGAACAGCGACATCCCGGAACGCCCGGAATTTATCTTTTGGCACCCGCCATACTGGGACATTATCAAATATTCCGGCGTCATGTACAATGCGGACGAGGTAAAGCAGCGGTATGGGTACGACCCGACGCAGCACGATTTGTCCTGCATTGCCACATGGGACGAGTTTGTCTCGGCTATGAATTTTGCGATGATGAAACAGTTTGCTGCCCTCGAAAAGGGAGGACGGATGGCGGTTCTGATGGGCGACATCAAGAAAAAAGGCCGATTGTACAGCATGATTGCGGAAATCGCAAAGCCCGGCACGCTGGAAAACATCATCATCAAAGCACAGCACAACTGCGTTTCGGACAGGACACAGTACAGCGGCCGGTTCATTCCAATTTTGCACGAGTATGTGATGATCGTCCGCAAGGACGGCGCGCTGCAATACCCGGTTCTGCTCACGGCAAGAAAGAAAGCGGATATCCGGGATATGCGCTGCGCGACGTGGCGGGATGTCATCGCTGAGGTTCTGCAGCAATACGGTCATGCGGTCTCGCTGGTGGAGATCTATCAGTCCGTAGAGTCGCACCGAAAAGCGCAATCCAATAAATTCTGGAAGGAAAAGGTGCGGCAGACGCTGCATCGCTATTCCGACAGTTTTCGTCAGGACGGCGACGGAACGTGGATGCTCTGCAAGGGCGCTGCCTGACGGGTAGTATCAGTTATCAGGGGCAGACTTTTCATTTTTGGAGAGTCCGCCCTTCTTGATGATATAAAAGGAGGATTTGGCATGGAAAACAAAGAAGCATACCGCATCATTGCAAAGCACACCTTTGTTGCCCGCAGATCGTATGCGGGGGACGCAACGCTGATTATTTTTGCTGATACCCTTGAGGACGCAGAAAGAAAAGCGCAAGAGTATTTTGGGGCTGGAACTGTGTCTGTACGCCGAGTCGAAGCCACCACTGTCCCGCAGGTTTATTCCATCTAATCATGAAAAAGGAGCGTTTACAATGGATCATTTCCCGATTATCACAAAGGAAATTCAAACTAATTTCGAGGCGTGTGTCAAAAAAAACGTGGAGCCGACACTGGACTACGGGCTGCGCACTTTCCGCTATCAGCGGTGGGAGAGCTTTACAACTTTGGATGACCTGCGTGCTGGCGTCGCGCGGTATTTCACCAAGAGCGAGACCCCTATCGTGGAGCGTCTGTGCGATTTTTCGCACAAGCGGTTCACCGATGATGTGGCACAGAACAGCTATCGGGATTTCACCGCGACCTGCGCACGCACCTACGACCTTCCGAATCTGCCCGACATCTGCGGCTACCTTGGCCGTGCCTGCCGGTGCATGGACAAGGAAGACGGCGCCAACACCGCGATTTGCACGGATTGCCCACTGGCAAGATTTGCCGGAACGAAAGAACAATAAACACATCAAACATAAATTGAGAGGAGAACATAACATGAACGTTTTTACTGGTGAGATGTCTGCCGAGCAGACTCGCATGAACGAGCTGTATACCACCCTCAAGGCTTGGTCGGATGCTTACTACAACGACGACGCCCCGCTGGCGACGGACGAGGAGTACGACCGCCTGATGCGCGAGCTGAAGCAGCTGGAGGCCGAGCATCCCTACTGGGTTGCCGAGGACAGCCCGACTCAGAATGTCGGCGGCAAGCGCGTCATGGGTATTCCCGTCGAGCACCGTGTCCCGATGCTGTCGCTGGAAGACGTGTTCGAGCGCGGAAGCGTCCGCGATTTCGTGGATGCTGTGCAGAAGGAGTACCCCGAAACCACCTTCTCGGTGGAACGCAAGATCGACGGCCTGAGCCTGTCCCTCGTCTACGAGGACGGGAAGCTGGTGCAGGCGTCCACCCGCGGCGACGGTCGCGTTGGTGAAGACGTGACTGCGAACGTGATGGCGCTGCCGTCTGTTCCGAAAAAGTTTGAGCTGCCTCGCGGCGGTGAAAACAACGAGCCGCTGTTCCACCACATCGAGCTGCGTGGTGAATGCTACATGGGGGAGGAAGATTTTCTGGCTGCCAACGCCGAACAGCGTGTGGCCGGGAAAAAGCCCTACATGAACCCGCGTAACTGCGCGGCCGGCACACTGCGCCAAAGCGACCCCGCGATTGCCAAAAAGCGCAATCTGCAGGTGTTCATCTTCAACGTGCAGGAGGTCGATGGAAACATCGGCAACCATTGTGCGCAAATGGCTCTCATGGAAACGCGCGGCTTCAAAACGGCCTGCGTTTTCCACGCTCTCAACGCAGATGAGGCCATCAACGCCATTGACGGCATCGGATACAGCCGGCACACGCTGGCCTACCCCATTGACGGCGCGGTCGTGAAGGTGAACGAGCTGGACATCCGCGAGAAGATGGGCGAACGCACGAAGACTCCGAAGTGGGCTATCGCCTACAAATACCCCGCCGAGGAGAAAGCGACCATCCTGCGGCGCATTCTGCTGCAGACGGGTCGTACCGGACGTGTGACGCCCGTTGCGGAGTTTGATAACATCATGCTCGCCGGCACAAACGTCACCCGCGCAACGCTGAACAATCAGGATTTTATCAACAAAATGGACATCCGCATCGGCGACACCATCACCGTGCGCAAATCTGGGGACATCATTCCGCAGATTACGAGCGTGCTGTATGAGCGCCGGCCGGACCGGACTGCGCCCTATATCATCGACCATTGCCCGACGTGTGGCGCTCCCGTGGAATCGCGCAACGGGTCTGTTGACCTGTTCTGCACGAATCCGAACTGCGCTGCACAGACAGTCAACCGCATTATCTTCTTTGCCTCGCGTCCCTGCATGGACATCAAGGGATTGGGCGAAACCATCATCGCTGATCTCGTCGAAAAGCAGTTCATCAAAACTCCCTCCGACCTGTATCTTCTGTATCAGGACGAGGTGGAACTGGCTGAGGAGTACGGCGAAAAGACGGTTCGCAAAATTCTGGATGCCATTGAGGAGTCGAAAAAACGCCCGGCTGACCGCGTGCTGAAAGCCCTCGGTTGGAAAGGCGTCGGCGGCCATGTGGCTCGGACGCTGCTGCAGTTCTACGGCAGCATCACCAACCTGTTCAACTACGATGAGCAGGCGTATCTCGATGTCATCGACCTTGATGGCATCGGGCCGGAAATTGCGCAGAGCGTTGCCGATATGTTGGTGAACAAGGAGTTGAAGCGGGAAGTCAAGTATCTCGCTGAGGCCGGTGTCAACATGGAGTATGCCGTCCAGACCACGCAGGAGGTGACTGCCCTTTGCGGTAAGACTTTTGTTATCACCGGTACACTGCCGACCATGAGCCGCGATGAGGCAAAATCCTATATCGAGGCACGCGGCGGCAAGGTTTCGGGCAGCGTGTCTAAAAAGACGGACTATCTGCTCGCGGGCGAGGCGGCCGGTTCCAAGCTGACCAAGGCAAAAGAACTGGGTGTCAAGGTGATCTCGCAGCAGGAACTGGAATGGATGGCATAAGAATACCAATGCAAAGCGACCAATCACTGGAGGGAGGAAAAATGAATCAGGATACCAAAACGTTGCTCGACGAGGCGAAGGCGCTGATCGACGAATATTGTTGGGTAGAGTTCGGCAACAAAACCGGAGCGGACTACTCCGACCTCTCGGCGGTCGGGATTGGATGCACCTTGGACGTAGACCACGAGGTTCAAGCCCAAGTAAACCTTGTGGAATACTGTATCGACACCATTGTGGACGACGTGCTTGTGAGAAGCGAGCATTACGACGACCTTGGAGATCTTGTTAAAAACGGCCTGTCCAATCTGGATTTTAACGTTCTGATGTATGTGCCTGACGAGGAGCTTGCGGCTCTCGAAAAAGAACAGCAGCAGGGGTAAAATCCAAAAGACGCTTGCGTTTCTGTGCAAAGTCCTTAGACTTATGTTAAAGCATAGATTCCAACCCTCTTAACAAATTCACAAACTGCAACAAGGCGGACTTTCCTGCTTCGGGAAGGTCTGCCTTTTTACATATATTTTTCACTTGCATTGTACGCCCCGGCGGCAAGGGTCGCCGGAGAAATCACAACAGCATAGGCCCCACTGATGCCTATGCGCAAAAAACATGCACGAAAAAGCAGTAACGCTTTCGTGCGAATTTACATAGGGAGTCACAAGAATGGAAAAGAAAATTCACGAGATCATGCGCGGCATCATGCTGGACGAACACGCCCTTGACCGCAGCAAATCCAGAGGCAGCTTTCCTGAAGCGGAGGACTTTGCGAACTATTTTTCATTTCAGGCGCTGCGCGCACCCTCTGTTGTAAAGCTACTGACCGCGTTCCGCAAGGAGACCCTGTTTGCCAGCAGACAGAGCCATCTGTGCCTCGCTCTGAAATGGACGGGTTTCGAGATCCCGAACGAGGACATGGAAGAGGACGACATCAAAACTGATGCTGTGTTCTTCTTCCGTGGCAACATCGACGGGATGTATCTCGACTCGATGCTTTTTTACCCGCTCGAAGACGGCGGCTGCCAGAATTGCTTTCTGGACGCGGGCGACGCCAAATTTCATTACACTGCGCAGGGAAAAATGACCCATTGGGAAACCGGCTGGACTGAAAAGTAAGCTGCTCTCAACAAAAAAGAAAAACCGGCGGATACACACAGAGCGTGTGTGTTCGTCGGTTCTTTTTGTGCGAGTTTTCAGGCGATCTGCAGCACAGCGGCATTTACATCGCGGCTTTTCAAGGCGGCGCTCAGGTTTTGGGCGGCGCTGGAGGCAACGACAACGGTGTCAACGCGGGTCTCGGAGATCATCTTCTGAATCGCATCGGGATCAGACTCAGCGGACACAAGAATTGGAAACTCGGCAAGCTGCTTTTTCAGGAAAGACAGCTCATGCTCGGTCAGCGTTGCTTTGTCATCAGTCAGGAACAGGATGGCGGGCAGCTCAAAGGGCTGCACATTGTGGACATCGTTTTCTTTGGCGGCGCGCTCAAAAAGGCGCTGCTGCACACGAGAAACGGGGCGGCTGGACATGGCGGCAAACTCGCGAATATCGGTATCGGCATTGATGGAGAAGTTGATATTGGACTCGCAGATGGAACATACACGCAGCATAATGATCTCTCACTTTCTATATTAAAAATAGGCATAGCAACAGAAACCTCTGTCGCCATGCCTATTTGCTCTTTACTTTACAACGTAATTATACCACAAATGGTAACATTTGTCAATAGCAAACGCGCGGTTTTCTGTGAAAATATCGTGGGCGCAGGGATGCCCGGCTGCGGCAGGACAGGGAAGTTCTGTGGCGGGCTAAAAACGTGCTGTAAGGCAAACAAAAACAGCGCGAAGGGTCTTGCAAGTCTGTGCAAAGTTCTTAGACTGATAGTATAGCATAGATTCCACACCACGACAAATTCACAAACTGCAACAAGGCGGACTTTCCTACTTCGGGAAGGTTCGCCTTTTTACATATATATATCAGCTTTGCACCATACGCCCCGGCGGCATGGGTCGCTGGAGAAATCACAACAGCATAGGCCCCACTGATGCCTATGCGCCGAGAAAATAACAGGAGGATTACTTAATGAAAACGACACTGAAAGATCTGACCAAAGCGCCGCCGCAAGCCCCTAACTTTAGTTATGGGGTCAAGGCGGCAACACGCCGTTCAATGTACATTTTCAGCAAAGTGCACATTGAGGAAATTTCCAAAATATGGTATAATTAAGGCGATAAATCAGGTGCAATACAACAAAAGGAGGCAGAGCTTTGGAACGCAGTTATAAGTTTCGCTTGTATCCGAACCGAGAGCAGGAAATCCTTATCCAAAAGACGTTTGGCTGCGTTCGATTTGTATACAACCACTTTTTGGATGAGCGGATACAGCAGTACAGCCAAGCCGGAAAAGCGCCTACTCGTTTCCAGCAGGATAAGAGTTTAACCACACTCAAAAAGGAGCTGGAATGGCTGCGGGAGCCGGACAAGTGCGCGCTCCAAGAGGCGCTTAAAAATCTGGATGCCGCATACCAAAACTTTTTCCGGCGTGTCAAGCGAGGCGAAAAGCCGGGGTTTCCGCGCTTTAAGTGTAAACGCGACCACCGCAAAAGCTACAAAACGAACAGCACCATCAAAGTGCTGGACGGCGCTGTGCAGCTTCCGAAATTGGGAAAGGTGAAATGCGCGATCTCCAAAAAAGTAGAGGGGCGCATCCTCTCCGCGACGGTAAGCCAAAACCCCAGTGGCAAGTATTTTGTGTCGCTGTGCTGTACCGACGTAGACGTTGCGCCGCTGCCGAAAACGGGCGCAGTGGTCGGCGTTGATGTTGGCCTTAAATCCTTTGCCGTCACCTCTGATGGCACAGAGTTCGCAAACCCAAAGTATCTGCACAAGAGCGAAGCCAAGCTTGCAAAGTTGCAGCGCCGGCTGTCCCGAAAGCAAAAGGGCAGCAAGCGCCGCGACAAAGCGCGGCTCGCCGTAGCGCGGATGCACGAACACATTGCCAATCAGCGGCTGGATATGCAGCATAAGCTGTCTACCGCGCTGGTGCGGGAAAACGACGTCATATGTGTCGAGGACTTAGCGCCCAGCAACATGGTGAAAAACCAAACGCTGGCGAAATCTGTCAGCGACGCAGCGTGGGGTGAGTTCCGTCGCCAGATTGCGTACAAGGCGGCATGGTATGGCAAAACGGTCAGCGTGGTAGATAGATTCTTTCCATCCAGCCAGTTGTGCTCGTCCTGTGGCGAGCAGTGGGCTGGGACGAAAGACCTTTCCGTGCGCGAATGGGTGTGCCCCAAGTGCAGCGCTCATCACGACCGGGATGTCAATGCTGCCAAGAATATTTTGAACGAAGGCTTGCGCCTGCTGGCTGAACAACCGGCGGCGTAGATCATCACAAATGGTAGGGCGGGACACGCCCGAACCTAACGCTCGTGGAGACTGCACAGACCTCGCCGCAGTGGCAGGCAGCGGTCAACGAAGCGAGAATCCCCCGGCTTTAGCCGTGGGGAGTTGTCAATATACGCCGAACCTCCGTGAATGGGGGCGGGCCGGCGGAACGCCTATCAAGGTCTTTAACAACTGCAATGGCAAAAGAAACGTTCATTGGGAAAACTCAGTGAAAATATATGCCAACTGGCAAAAGAACTACCGGGTGCTTTTGGACACACTGAAGTAATCATCAAAACACGAGATGGGAGGCACCAATATTGGAACCGTATGCTTTCGACCGGATTTTGATGCGAGAATCCGCCGAGATCGTAGCGCAGGAGATGTCCGAACGGATAAAAGCAATTCGGCTCTCTGTCATCACAGAAACGAGGAAATATCTTTCTCAGTATGCCCGGCTCGGATATATGCCGGAGCTGCAGTGTGCGATTGCCAAAAAGAAGTGTGCGAGGCTCAAAACAATTTCCACACAAGAGCAGGCTCGCAGATTGTCGCGGCCGCGCTGCCCGGCCTATATTGGCAACGGGTTTGTACAGGACGATTTAATTGTTCCAGAGGAGGAACTGATCTGCTGGTCGGAAACTTCGCTGCGAGGCCCGCTGAACGAGGTGGGTTTCAAACGCTACATGGAATTGTTCCGGCAGATACTTCCAGAAAAAAGTAAGGAAATTAACATGAATTGAAAAGGAGAAAGACATGACAGTTGAAAGAATTGTTATCGTGGGCGATAAATCGTCCAAGGTCTATGTCACTTTGACAGATGCGGAATTGTGTGCAGCGTACAACGAACAGAAACTGCGATTTCTACTGAGTGATGCTCAGGATCGGCTGCGCGAGTATTGCGGCCTTGAAGGCGATGTGGAGACCAATCGGGACTATGAGTTTAACGGGTTGCGGCTGCTGCTGGGCACCGGATGCACCATCGAAGATCTTACGGAACTCGGAACTCCGAAATGTATTCTGCCGGAGCTTGCCAAACGGTATGATGATCGTCAGGACTGCAATACAGACGAAAATTCCATTTGGCAGACAGTGATCGACGACTATTTCAATGAGCGCGGATGGAAACTGCCCTGAACCGGCCTTTGCGGGGATATATCGCAAACAGAAGAAAATCACAACAGAAGACAGGTGGCGCTTGCTGCCTGTCCTTTTCTTCCACCTTGCTTGACAAAACAAAAAGTGTACGCTATAATGTACATAAGAGGTGATATAATGATTTCTACCAACATTACGGCTTTCCGTAAAAATGTCTTCTCTATGCTCGAACAGACAATCCAGTACAATGAGCCGTTGAATATCAGCACAAAGGCGGGAAACGCGGTAGTTTTGAGTGAGGCGGACTATCAGGGAATGATGGAAACACTCTACCTCGTATCCCAGCCCGGAATGCGGGAGCAGCTGCTGGAGGGAAAAAACACGCCGCTCTCCGAATGCCTGCCCGAAAGCGAGGTTGAATGGTGAGTGTACGAAATCGTGTACACCAGAACCGCAGCCAAGGACATTCCAAAGCTAAAAGCGGCGCATCTGGACGACAAGGCAAAACAGCTGATTTCGATTCTCAAGCAAAACCCGTACCAATCGCCACCAAGTTACGAAAAGCTAACCGGGGATTTGCAGGGGCTGTATTCGCGCAGAATCAACGTGCAACACCGGCTGGTGTATGAGGTGCTTGAGGATGCGAAAACGGTAAAAATTGTGAGCCTGTGGACGCACTACGACAAAGTATAGCCAAAAGGCGGGCAGTGTTAAGCTGCTCGTCTTTTTCTTTTTGGGGTTTGACAAATTAAGCAAAGTCGGTACAATCTGATGTATAGCATGGATTCCACTACATTTTAATCATTTACAAACTGCACAAGGCAGACCTTTCTTTTCAGAAGGGCCTGCCTTTTTACATATATTTGAAATTTTCAAAAACAGTACGGAGGTGTTTTCAAATGAGCGTATTTTTTGACGCACCGGCGCGGCTTGTGTATACGTCGAGCCGGAAATCCCAGACGCAGGAGGCAATCGGCACGACAGGTCATCTTACCGCTGAAAAGGGCAGGCGAACCCTGTTTTTCTACCGGGAGAGCGAAAGCAACGAGCGCGTGATGCTCACGACATCGCCTGTCAAAAAGATTGTCCATTTCCAGCAGCTGATTTTTGTGCGAACAAAGACAGGAACAACCTATGTGTTTTCCGAAGCAGTGAGAGGAGGCCGCCGCAATGCTCAGGGCTAACGGAACGCCAAAGGGAACTGTGCCGCTGAACGTGGGCGATGCGGTGTTTCTGAAAACGATTTGCTGCGGCTGGCTGCACGGTACGGTAGTGTGTTTCCTTGACACCGGCTTCGGTTTGTCTGGCCCCGGTATCGCCGGCATCAGGCGTATCAACTATCAGGACATCGTTGAGGCGCGAAAAACCGCGCCGCCGGGAGAATTGTACAATCAACCCCGCCACATAAAATGGCGACACAATTTTGGGAGGTAACATAATGCTTAACTATAAACTGGTTGTGGAACGCACCCTGCATGTCGAAACACCGCGCGGCTTGGCGCTGCTGAGTGTCGGGGACGAGGTGTTTCTGAAGCTCCATGGCTACGGATGGCTGTTCGGAACCATCATTGCCCTCGGCCACGATACCATGCTTGTCGCCGGACACGACCTTGACGAAAGCAAACGTGTCGCATACCGGTGGATCACCGATGTGCGTGACACTGCGCCGGATGGCGAGACATGGAACAAAGTCGGGGATGTGGAGCAGGCTGCGAAAGAAAACCAATAACAGGGAGGAAACAACTAATGGAAAAGACAAAAGTATATGCGCTGCTGTACACGGAAAACAGCGACGACCGCTGCGGTTCCGAGGTTGAGGTGTTTACCGACGAGCAGGCTGCCCGCGCAGAGATGCAACGGCAATACGCGCAAACGTTGAACAACCTGTACCACGAACCGGATGACGGCGATGACGCTCCCGCTCTTGACGAGCGCAATGCGCGAATCAGTATGGACGGATGTTTCAACTGCTATTCGTGGGAAATTACGGTGCATGAAATCGAAGTCCCGCAGCTGCGCGTAAAAACACCGCTTGGTACGTTGGTCGCCGCAGACACCCAAAATCCGGACTATCCGGGAATCTATGTTGATCTCGAATGCGATTACGGCGGCGAGAAGGCCGAGCGTGTCGGGATTGCCAATGTAGAGTACGGCGAGTCGCTGCGCGGCCGGCGTGAAATCTGCATCGCAACCTATGAGGACATGGAAGCCGACGACTGTACGCGCTATCTGCGGGTGGATTCGCACGGCAAGATCAAAATCGAAAAATAAATAACATACAGGGAATGCATGGAAAGCCTGCGGGAACCCGCAGGCTTATCTGTGTCAGGAAGGAGCAACACATGGTATCGCTTGGCGAAACGATCACGATCCGCGCAAGCAAATTTCAGACGCGATACCAGACCGGTGACGGGAGGTTTGCGATCTGCGCCTTTACCGCAAAGCCGGCGGAAAAAGACAAACTGCCTGACGGGCTGCGGATGTATGGCACAACGGCGATGTTCCTCGCCAGTGGGCGCATCCCGGAATCCGATAAGGGCGTCCAATTTGCCCTGACCGGAGCTTGGGCAAAGAACAAGCGCGGTGCAGGCAAAAAAGGCGAGGAAAAGATTTTTGAAGTGAGCCGTGCCGTCATCGCGGTGCCGGAGACGGAAAACGGCGTCGCTCAGTACATCAGCCAGAATTGTAAGGGCTATGTTGCCAAAACAATGGCAAAACAGCTCGCGGCACGGTATGGCAAGGATGCAATCCGCATCTGCGCCCATGACACAGACCGGGTACGGCGCGATTTCCCAAAGCTCAACGAGAAAAAAGCGGAGCTGCTTGCGGCATCCTGCCGTGCGGTTCTGATTCTGGACGATTTGGAATCGCTGCTTGGAGACGCGAATATCTCCCGCGATGTGCTTGATAAAATCGTCGATGCGTATGGCGACAGGACGGTTGAGATGGCAAAAAACAACGCTTTTCAGTTTGTCGATGTGGCGGGGTTTGCCGTGTCCGACAAAATCGCACTGGCCGCAGGGATGGCGAGAAACGATGCCCGCCGCATACGGGCCGGTGTGATGGAATCAGTGCGCGGCGTCTGCAAAAAGACGGGCTGCCTATGCGCCGAAACGGGCGCCGTACTCTCCACCGCATACGAGCTGCTGGGCAATGACGTACCCGCTGTTGCCGTCCAGCACGGCTGCGAGACACTGTGCGACAGCTACGCGCTCGTAAAACAGGGGCGTTGGCTGTACATCAAAGAGGACTTTGTGACGGAGCGTTCGTTGGCAGACCATGTTGCGCGTTTTGTGAGCGCTCCCGCCGACAAAGAGGCCGAAATCGAAAAGGCGTTCGTGGAATGGCAGCGGGAGAACAGCATTGTCCTCGGCGCAAAACAGGCTGAGGCGGTTCGCAACCTCAAATACCGCATTTCCATTGTGACAGGAGGCCCCGGCACCGGTAAGACGACCACGCTACGGGCGATCATGGACGTCTATCACAAGGTGTTCAAACAAGACCCGATCCTGCTGATGGCGCCTACGGGCCTTGCGGCGAAGCGCATGACGGACAGCACGCACATGGCGGCCGATACGATCCACCATGCCTGCGGGCTGGTTCCCGCCAACAGCGCCAGCGGCTTTTCTCCGGCAAAGGATTGCACGATTCGGCCTGGCTTTATCGGCATTGATGAAATGTCCATGGTCGGTACGCATTTGTTCGGCTTTGCTATGGACGCGATCCCGAACCGGGAGAACACGCGCATTGTGCTGCTCGGCGACGTGGATCAGCTTTCTCCGGTCGCGCGCGGCGACGCGCTGCGTGATCTGATCCAATGCGGCCTTGTGAAAACGACAGTGCTGGACTGCAACTACCGTCAGGGCGCGGATTCCGCCATCACGGATGCTGCCATTAAAATCCGAGAAGACCGCGCCTTTCTGCAGAACGCTTGTGATTTTCGGTTTGGCGAACAGCTTCTGTTCACGGACTGCAAGCGCGACGATTTGCGAGAGGAGGCCGACGCGGTAATTGAGGCTGTCGTCCAGCAATATCTGGACGGCGTGGCTCAATTCGGCGTCAAAGGGACAATCGTCCTAACCCCGACACATTTCGACCGTGGAACGCCAGCAGGCTATCTGTGCAAGGATGTGCTGAACAACATCATCCGCGATAAAATCAATCCGGATGACGCAACAAAGACCTCCTGCAAAATCGGTAATCAGGTGTTTCGCACCGGCGACCGCGTGATTCAACGTAAAAATACGGATGACGCGATCAACGGCGACCTTGGCTCCATCGTGCGCATCCTGAACAGCACCGACGGCGATATGGAGGTGGAAATCGACTTCGACGGAAAGCCCGCCCATTTGCTGTACGGTAAAAAGGAAATGCGCGATGTGGAGCTTGCGTATGCCATCACAGTGCACAGCTCTCAGGGCTGCGAGTTTCCTATGTGCATCCTGCCCGTGAGTATGTCCTACGGGATTATGCTGACACGAGCCGTCTACTACACCGCCATCACCCGCGCCAAGACGAAGCTGGTGCTGGTGGGCGATCAGGCGGCGCTGAAACGGGCAATCGACAACAAGCGTCGCGGTGTGCGCAAGTCCTTGCTTGGACCTCGTATCATCACCAAGACCAAAAAGTACACAGCGTCAAATGCATCACAGGAAACCGCAATGCCGGTTCAGCAACTCATGTTTTCCTGATTTTCGGCCGCACGTCCGTTTGGATGTGCGGCTTTTTGTTTCGCTGCAATGCGTTTACATATAAGGGAATGGGAACCCGTTGCTATATTGTGCAAAGCTGAGATAATTAAATCATGGGAAGTGGGGACAAAAACGCCCCGTGCCCACAAAAACACATATTTGGTGAAAGGAGGATGAGCCTTATGGGAGGTACGCCCGGCAGCGCTGCGCTGCAAACGATTTTCGGCGTCTTACAGGGTATCGCAGGCGACATCCAATCCGGCCTGCTGACCGTCGTCGCCCCGATTGCGATTGCGGTATGTCTGTACTTTCTGGTGCGGATGCTGTTGGCATCCGACGCCAAGGACGTGGCGACATATCGCAAACGCTGCATCACGACCGCCATCATCGTTGTGGTCGCGTTTACGATTCCCGGCCTGATCTCGGTCATGAAGAACCTTGGCACGGTCATCAACGGCCAGCTGTAAGGCGTCACAGTGTTCCTTTCGGCAGAAGCCGCCTTCGGGAAGAAGGCGGCTTTTTCGCTGAATGGACGGGAGGTGAGTGAAAATCAAAAGAATATGTGGACCGCCTGCAAAACGGCGGGGAAGGCCAAGACACATTCAAGTAATCTCCGCAACCTTGACGGCGTTTTTTGCGGCGTCTGTCTTTGCGTATGCCGGTGGTATCGGCGCTACGGTTGACAGCTTTGTGGCAAAGCTGATGACGAAATTTTCCGGGACATTGCTGGACATCTGCGATATGCTGGTGTCGCCCATATTCTCCATTACCACAATGACGGTGAGCGAGATTGCGGCATATATTCCCGGCTTTAACACGACGGGCGGCTCAGGCGCTTTCTTTGTAGAGGGTATACAGATGCTCGGAACGTGTCTCGCCGGATGTCTTGCAATGTTTGGGATCCTGAAAATCATCATCGGTTTGGCACGGGATGAAAAAGTAGGCAGCATCGGGTCGCTGATCTGGCGTATGTTTATCTTTATCCCATTGACGATTTTTGGCCGGAAACTGCTGCAGGGACTATTCGATCAGGTGATTACGCCGATTTCCTCGGCGTTTGCGGCTGGGGTTTTGGATTTCTCCAACAATGCGGTTTTTTCTACGGCGGCGGCGCCGCTGACCGGCAACGCGAGTCAACTTGCAACGCTGATCGTCGGCACCATTCTGATGGTGATGATCGGATATAACCTGATCGGCCTTGTACTGGAAGCGGCCGAACGCTATCTTATCTGTATCGTCATCATCTTTCTGTCGCCGCTGGCGCTTGCCACCGGCGTCTCAGAGGAGTCGTCCATGATCGCGAAAAACTGGCTGAAAATGTTCTGGAGCCACGGTGTACTGCTGATCCTCAACATCTGGGTCGTCGGCATCGGACGCAGCTGCTTCGATACGTTAGACCCGTCCGCTACGACCACACAGATCATCGTATGGGCGCTCATCACCTACGCCTACTTCAAGGTGGCCCAAAAACTCGACGACATGATGCAGAACTCCGGCATGATGATAACACGCACTGGCGGCGATTTTGTCCATGACGCCACATTGGCAGTGGGGACGATTGCCGCAACAGGCAAACATCTCTTTGGTGGGGCTGCCGATACTGTGGTTGCGGGCGCGGGCGTTGCCAACGCCATCAAGTCGGGAGGCGGCATCGGCGATGTTGCAAAGCCGATTGCAAGCTACGTTAAATCGCATCCCATTCTCGCACCGACGGCGGGAGCCGCAGCTACGGTGGCGGGCGGTACTGCAGGCTTTGCAGCTCAGGTAGGTGCGGCACATTCTCTGTCGCACACGTCAGATGAAGCGCGCGCGGCATCGGTTGCAAACGGCAAGCTGCCCAACGTCAACTCGCCAGCATATCGGACAGCCGCGCAAAATGTCCTCAACCAGAACGGGTTTGCACCCGCAAAGGGCGGAACTGTGGATCGCCTGTCCGTGAACCCGGACGGCTCGTTGAGCGGCGTGGTTACGCAGAGAGACGCCACGGGTAGAGTGCAGAGCCAGTCGGCCTTCACAATGTCGAACAAGGCGGGAACCGGCGATGGATTTACCGTTTCCGCCGGAAGGCAAATGACCGTGGGCGCGGACGGAAAGAGCGCGACGATCACCGACCCGCAAGCGGGTACGTTTGAGCTTACGCAGGCCGGCACGGACAAATACGGTAACCAGATCTGGCAGGCGACACGCACGGCAGACGCCGGCGGCGCCGCGTTGACGGAGGAGAATGCCGGTACGTCTGCAACGCTTGGTTTTAACGTGAAGCCCGACACAAGAAGCAACGACGGGATCGGCGCACAGGCAGCGAATGCCTTTATGTCCGGCGGTACTATGGAGCAGCTGACGCAGCAATCCGATGAGGCGCTTGCACACCACGCGCAGATGGAAGCTGACAAGAGCGCCGCATGGGGCGACCTGAACACTATGGGCAACGACGACCGCGTGGCCCAGATGCGCGATGAAAATTCCACCGTGGATTACAGCAGCGCCGGATACCGGGCTGCGACGGCAGAATATATGCAGCAGAACGGGCTGGACGACGGCATGATTGAACGCGGCGGCGAGATCGTCGCACAGCAGGTCACGGAAGACGGCCGGCTGGTTGGCTGCATAGCGGTGAAAGACGCCGAAAACAATGCTCTGGAGGAGAAATTCTATTCTCTGTCCACAGCAGCAAGCAGTGTTGATAGCGCATCAGCTTCTGCCCCGACGATGGATGAAGTCCTCACGGCTAAATACCAGATGATTGACGAAGGGCACGGAATGGTGGAAACCTCCGACCTCGGCAAGCTGCAGGTGAGCCGCGTGTCCGTCAATGAGGCGACCGGCGATACCAAGTGGCAGGTCATCCGCAAGGGCAGTGAGAGCGAATTTGACGGCCCGGAGAGCGAGGACGCCATTGCGACCTTTGAGCGCAAAGGCAATCATGGCATCGCACAGAGTTTCAAGGATGTTATCCGCGACATCAGAAATACGCGGACGTTCGATCAGATTTCGCTGATCGATTCCAAAAATAAGGATAGGCCGGACGACTCACACTTGTTCCGCTGATTCCCCGCCCGGTGCGGCACTGCTGCACCGGGCTTACATATATCCGCAGGAGGTGGTGAAGTTGGCGGCAAACACAAAATGGAACGATGACCTTGCGCAGGTCAACAATGCCGCAAGGCAGGCTGTGCGAGCGGCCAAAAATGCAAAAGAGGACGCAAAGACGGTGAAACGGGCGGCCGGAAAGGCGGCGGCTGGAAACTGGATGGGCGCGGCGGTGGATATGCTGAAAAGTCCACGGGCAATACTGGCCGTCATCGCGGTTTTTTTGGTGCTTATCATACTGCCGGTCACTTTTGTCGGCGTTTTCCTAATCGAGTTTCCGGGCGCCATTATAAATTCCATCACGGCAGCTGTAAAAACCGCCTATGACGATCTGGTCGTTGGCTGGGAATCACTGAAAATCAAGGTCAGCAACGGAATAGACGATTTCCTGACATGGCTGACGACCGGCGACACCGGCGACGCGTCCAGTGGTTTCGCAACAGATGTCGCGGCTGCGCAAGACCCGGATTTTGCATCGTATATCGGCACATCCAACGCACTGGTGGCTGTCTTGAACGAGTATTTCCGGGATGAGTATAATTCCGGGGTCAAGGCGAACGCCCTGATGTCCGCAACCAACCGGCAGACGCAGCTGGTGCAGGAAGCGGCGGACGACGGAATCCTGCCGGAGGATATTACCTGCGAACTCACATGGACGTCGAACGACAGCGATTATCTCGATTGGACATTCAGTTTGATCGCCTGCGATAGCGTGAACCGGATGCAGGACACAAGCGACGATACCCCGGAGTTTTCGGCGGCGCATTTGGTTTCGGAAGCAAAAGATTTGGTTTCGCACTACACCCTGTGGGATGTCGGCGTGCGGGAAACCGTCACGGACGGAACCATTACCCGCAGCGTATCGCATGAAGAACAGCAGTGGGTGGAGCGCAGCGAGCCGGTTTTAGACGATGACGGCAACCCTGTGATGGAGCTGCTGACGGATGAAGACGGGCTGCCGGTTCAAATTGACGGAGAGTTTGTCTGGGTGCCAGTCATGCAGACCGTGGCGGGATGGGAAACCGTAACGGTGACGGAAGATGTGACTTTCCCCACGCGGCACATCTCGATTGAATACTATGCAAACCCAAACCCGGACGCAAAAGACCACATCCTGTCGGAGTTCGGCATCACAGACGTCGCGGACGTAAACGACCTGTCTGACCTCGCCATCGTTGAGGAACAGGTACAGCAGCTGCGCTACCTGTATTCCACGGCAATCGGGGATTTGACGGCATCAGGCACGGTTTTACAGTGGATCAATGACTTCTACACCAATCACAGCGACCTTGTGTTCAACGGGCCGACGACTGTCGCAGGCCCGATTGAGGACTGGCGCAGCCATATCACATCGCATCAGGGTGCGACCGACATCCCGGAGCACTCCGGCGGACACGGCGGCACAGACATATCCAGCCCCAGCGGCACACCGCTCGTGCTGCCGGCAAAAGGTATTGCAGTGGCCGTTACAAACTCCTATCCCAACGAGGTCGATTACGCGCACCCGCGCGGGAATCTGGTATTGATGTATTACGGCGAACAGGACGGCGTGGCCGGCAACGGCATCTTTGTCCTGTATCAGCACATGGCGTCTGTCACAGCAGCGCCGTATACGGAATATGCGGCGGGCGAGACGGTGGGCGCCAGCGGGACATCCGGCATGTGTACCGGCCCACACTGGCACATCGAATCGTATGTCGGAACCGCAAAAATGGATTCGGAATATTTTCTGAGCTGACAAAAGGAGGAAATAATGAAAAACAAATGGAAAATAGCAGGCATTGCAATGCTTGGCGTGGTGATTATCGCATTTTGTGTCTGGTCGTTGTTACGCCCGGCCAATGACGCGCCCGGCGACAGCAGCTCGACGGACACACCGGTTTCGAGTTCGGCCGGCACATCGACCTCGGAACCGACCAGCGCGGCGAATCCCGACAGCGGCACAGAGGCGGATTCCGGCCAATCGGCTCCGGAACTTGAGATGTACACGACAGACCTCGACAACAACATCGGCAAGGTCGGGTACGACGAGCAGCAGATGGTCGGGGGAAAGACGCGGCTTGAAATGTATCGGGATGTGCTGAAAGGCTACAATCTCATTCCGTACACCACCGAGGGCGGAGAGAAGATCACGATTGTGACGGGACATCAGGTATATGTCAAGGCGGATGACGCTGACGGACAGCAGTATATCGTATCCGGCGTTGATCTGATTCCAGTTGAGCACGGCGTGCCGGATACACGCATGACCGTGAAATTGCGCGCAGAAGACACCTGCGAACGTGTGCGGGTATTCACCACCCGCGAGGATTTGGAACGGGCACAGGACGCGTGGGAGCGCGGACAGGCGATTTTGGCGGGAGAGGAACCGGCGCCGGAAAATTGTGTGATTCTGAACGGCTGCCTGCTCGGTACAAAATGGGAGCAGAGAGAAGATGGGCGCCGGTATCTGCCCATGACGGATGTTGCGGAGGCTTACGATGAACAGTCCGAGTTCTACGATGTGGAAGGATGGCTGAACGTTGCGACGGATCTGCAATATGTCATTCTGCCGACTGCCCTGATGCCGGATATTGCGCTGGAACATTTTGATGTATCGGACGGGACATGGCGCTATGCAAGCGAGAAACCGCCGGTGTGGTCTGACCGCTTTTACCTGCCGCAGACCAATAAAACGGAAATGCCCATAGAGGATATTTCCCGTATTCTCGGATGGAAAATCTATACAAATTCAGAAATCGTCAGCATTGTAACAAGCGAGTTGGACGTGAACGACAACTTTGTCCTGATTGAATCCCGGACAACGGAGCACATCTATGACATGAACGGCAATGAGATCACAACGGGGGACGCTGCATGAACAAAAACAAGATAACGGCCCTGAAAGAAAAAATCGGGGGCATGAGTAAATTCCAACGGATGGCGCTGTGTTACGGCGCCTTTTTTATTGTCAGCGGGATAGCGATGGCAAAAATCGTCGCGGTTCTGTGCGGGGAGTTTTCCACGGCCAGTTACCCACGCGCGCTGCTACTGTCTTTCACATCGGCGCCGGGCCTTTTACTCAACGCCGTCTTTGCGGCCATTGTTCTTTTTATCCTCACACTCGTCAGCAAGCGGAACAACGACCTGTTCGGCACAAAAACTGAGGATGAACGGGGCGTTGCAATCAGCACCGAGGGCACTTACGGCACGTCGGAATGGATGGATAAGGAGGAGGCAAAGCAGGTATATGAGGTCTGCCCGGTAGAGGAGGCAGGCGGCACGATCCTCGGACAGTTCACGCAGGACGGGGAGGAAATCGTCGCGCTGCCGTATAAGAAGCGGGCAAACAGGAATCTGATCCTGATCGGCCCGCCGGGTTCCGGCAAGAGCTTTGGCTATGTGCGCACAGCGATTTTCCAATCCGTCAAGCGCGAAGAATCCATAGTTATCACTGACCCAAAGGGTGAAATCCACAACGACATGCGCAAGTTTCTGGAGGCGCATGGCTATGTCGTCAAGGTGTTCAACCTCGTAAACCTCAAAAAGAGCGACGCATGGGACTGTGTGCGGGAAATCTACGACCCGCGCACCGGAGACATCGACGAGCAGCGTGTGGTGGTGTTTTGTGAAACGATCATGCGCAACACCTCCGCTGGCGATGACGATGAGTTCTGGGGCAGCGGTGAAAAGAACCTGTTCAAGGTCGCGGTGCTGTATACGGCGTTTATGCGCGAGCAGGCGCTGCAGCGGTTGTATGAACGCCACGCAAAAGAATTGCTGGGAAAGCTGCCCTACGTAGAGGAAGAAGACCAAAAGCGCATCTGCTCTTTGATGGAAGATAAGGAAACGGAAATGGCTGACCGCGGGCGCATGGTCGCGGAGCTTGCAAAACGTGTGCTTGGCGCCGACGATCTGGCTGAACAGTATATCTGCGGCTTTGAGCAGGACGCGCCGACCTGCAATGTCTCCGACATCTATTTCTCCCTGCTCCACAAGGATTTGAACGCATGGGAAAACTGTTTTAAGGTCGTTCCGCTGGATCACCCGGCCGCGAGCGCGTGGGCCATCTTCAAGGGGTCCGGCGACAGGGTTCAGCCCGGCTTTATCACGGGCCTTTCGCAGCGTTTGCAGCTGTTCCAGATGCGGGACGTCCGGCGCATTGTCTGCAATGACGACATCCGGCTGGAGGAGATCGGGGCGCGCAAAACGGCGCTGTTCCTCGTCATCTCGGACGACAATGCCTCCATGCAGACACTCTCTTCCCTGATGTTCAGTTTCCTGCTGAAAGACCTGAAAGAAGCCTATGACTATGTGAACGGCGAGGGCCGTATCCCGGTGAACATCATTGCAGACGAGGCGGCGAACACCGGCGTCTGGCCGCAGTTTGAAAAAACGATAGCAGCGGCGCGGTCGAGAGAAATCGGTATCTCCATCATTTTGCAGAGCCTGCCGCAGCTAAGTCTTCTGTACGGTAAGGACATCGCGGAGATCATCATCGGCTGCTGCAATACCATCCTCGTTCTGGGCTGCAACGACGAGTATACCGCCAAATATATTTCGAGCCTGTCCGGCGTTGCGACGATCCGTGCAAAATCTGTAAAGGACACCCGCAGCAACGCGCTCGGATTCCGGCAGCCGATTCAGGGATATTCGCTGTCCGAGGGCGACGGCAAACGAAATCTGCTGAATCCGGACGAGGTGCGGATGCTCAAGGAAGATGAAATCCTTGTCTACTCCAACGGTCGGCATATGCTCAAGGCGAAACGCTTTGGATATATCGACCATCCTTTTGCATCCGACCCATCCTTTGTACCAACAAGCTGGTCGGAATTGCCGGACGCACGGGAGAAATACCAGTTGACAGAATCACTCGACGCATTTTCTGTGGGCGATGTTCAGAATATGAGCGAGACAAACCGGGAAATCGCCTACAACCGGCAAATCGAAACGCGCGCCCCAGAAAAGCCCGATAAATCCAAATCAAAATCCGGCGCGTACATTCCGGCCGAAGGAAAGCCAGATGCAAAAAAGGAAAAATTGCAAAACAAATTCAAGGCCGGTATGTGATTACCGGATTCCCCGCCAAGAGCGGGGCGCCTTCTAAAAAGGTACAGCCTCCACGCGGCAGAGGGTGGGCAACGGCCTGCGGGTCGGCAAATGTATCGAAAATATCAATCAACAGACAGAAAGGAAAGACAACCATGAACGAGAAAAACGAAATCTGCATCGAGATGACCGAACCCATGCAGAACCAGGAAGACGTGCTGCAAGAGCAGAAGCAGGCCGACGCGCTGCCGGCCGAGGACGTTGCTGCCGACACCGCCGCCGCACCGGCAGAGCCTGAAGCGGAACAGGCCGAGGCCGGAAAACCGGCGCGACGCCGTGCGGCGCGGGAGCCTGTCCGACTGACAAAGACCATTGCCACCGCAAACGACATGGTGGAGGTCGAAACGCCGGAAGACCGCCGCGCCAAGGATATCGACGAAATCCGCAGAGCCATCAAACAGGAGCGTATCCTGACTGCCAAGGTGGACGGCGTAGAACCATTTGATGGCGACAATGCCCGCATCATCGGGCACAGAAACTCCTTGAAGGTCGTGTTTGAAGCCAAGGACTTCTTCCACTTTTCCAACATGGCCGGCATTGAGGAGGCGTCCGATGCCGTGCGCCAGCAGCGGTATCTGCGCAAGGCGCGTCAAATGACGGAGGCGAGCGTGGTTTTCGTCCCGCTGCTGCTGTCCGTCGATGAGGAAACCGGGATGCCGTTTGTGGTCGCCTCCCGCATGATGGCAATGGCCGTGCAGCGCGAGCATCACTTCCTCAGTGAACGCGCGGACATCGAAAAGGGTGTGCGGACGACCGCGACGGTAATTTCCACCGGCCCCGCTTACGCCATTGTGGAGGCGCTGGGGGTGGAGACTACCATCGGCGCCGCGCATCTGTCCGCGTATGAGTATATCGAGGACGTGAGCAAGTGCGTGCGCAACGGCGACGGCATTGAGGTCATGGTGACGGATTTTGCCGTTGACCGCGAAACCGGCAATATCTCGCTGCGCGTCAGCCGCGCGGAACTGGAACGCCAGCTGACGCCTGTTGAGACGATTTCCAGCGTGCGGCGCGGCGGCGTGTATTCCGCAACGGTGCTGCTGGCGACCGAAAAGATGTACAAGGTCGTGCTGAACGGCTTTAAGATTATCGGTTACATCTCCCGCTCGGCCAACATCAGCGACGAGATGCTGCATCCCGGCGATGCCGTCAACATGATGGTGCATGGGCACGACTACGAAAAAGGGTACGTCTGGGGCGGCTGCCATAAGAAATAACCCTCGGTACACGACAGGGAAATATCCCGGCCGGCTGAGAAAGCCGGTCGCCGTGCAATTCGTCAGCCTCCCCGTGGCGCACAGCGGGCAACGGCGCAGTGCCGGCCAATGACGAGAATCGAAATGTGAAAGGAAAGGAAAATGCGAAACGGTTTGGTGAGAATGACCCGTATACGCGGAAAAACCGTCGTTGTTTCTGCGTTATGTCTGGGTAGTAAGGTCAGGGTGGAAGCGGCGTGTGCGCTTGACGGCGAGGAGACGGCCGCAGCGGCGGCGAAAGCCCGGCTGATGTGTCTGCCATACGGTAGGGCGATCCTGAGCATGGAAGACTTTGCGCTCAGTGATGACGGTGACACAAACAACGCGCGGCTGGCCCATGCGCTGCTGTGCTGCTGCTCGGCAGTGATGGGCGCCGACAGCGCCGCGAAAGGAGGAAAGATTCATGGGAAAGAGAAAGGAAAATGAACCGAGGGTATATATCATCCCGAAAAACTTTCTGGATTCTGGCTATGTATTCGGCGGCCGGTTCAAACAGCGGAATTTTATCGAGGCTGCCGCGCTGACAGCCCCTGTCTTCGGCATCTTTCTCTATGGATGGAAGGTTGTCGGCTGGGATGTTGGCAGCACGGTAGCGGCCTGTATCATCCTCTGTACCGGCGTCTTTATGGCCGCTGTGGCGGGCATTGGGGGAGACAGCCTGCTGGAATTTCTGGGCAGAGTGCAGCATTTCCGAAAAACGAAGCAGATCTCAAAATACAATCCGCGCGTCAAACTGGAATACGAGCCGGAATATCTGAAAAAGACAAGGCAGAATCTGCCGAGAGAAAAGCTGCTGGAGCTTGCCAAAAGCTTGGAGGGTAAAATTCTCGGCGACGACGGTCTGCCCGTCAGCGCGGACATTACCGACGAGCGGCTGGTGGTATATTTCCGGGACGACGAGGGTTTTGTGGAAAAGCCCAAAGCGCTCAAGACCCGTGCCGAGCTGAAAGCCGAAGCGCGGGAAACAAGGAAACTCGAAAAAGAGCGCAAAAAGCAGGACGCCGCATTTGTCAAGTCACTGCCGCGCAGTGAACGCAAAGAGGCCCGCAAACAGCTCACACTGGAAGCACGCGCCCGTATTGCGGAAACAAAACGCAGCCAAAACGAGGAGCGTTTGCAAAATGAGGCCCGTATCAAGGCGGCGCTGGAAGAAGCGCAGAGGAAGAAAGACGCTCTGGCTGGCGTGGAACCGGCCGTGACGCCGAAACAACCGCGCCGGAGCAGGGCTAAGAAAGGGGAGAAAAGCGATGAATAAAAAAACGCAGGGGAAATTGACGCGCAAAGAGAGAAAGGCCGTCAAAAACGCGGAGAAAGCCCGGATTGAGGAGGAACGCCGTGCTACGGAGCTGCACTATCGCATCATCCAGAGCACGCAGGACATCCTGCCTGTCAAGGATATTTTGAACGGCGTTGTAATCACCAAGGACGGCCGGTATGTAAAGCTGCTGGAATTTAAGCCAGTCAACTTCATGTATATGGAGCCGGAAAGTCAGGAACGGCTGATTTCCACCTTTGCCTCAATGTTGCAGGCGGTTTCGGTGAACATCCAGTTCAAGGCAATCTCAAAGAAAGCCGACGTCGAATCCATGATTTCCACCGTCAAAGAAATCCATGACAAGGAGACGGATGAGCGCCGGCAAAAAATGCTGGAAGCGTATATTGAGCTTCTGCGCAAAACGGCGCTTGGCGTCGGAATCTCGCGCCGCTTCTTCATCATTCTTGAATTTCAGAAAACCATCGGGAACGACGGCACGGATTTCGATATGGTCTGCGCCGATTTGAACAGCGTGGCCGCCCGCGTAAAAAGCTATATGGAACAGGCTGGAAACATCTTTTTGCCCGCCTGCGAAACGGACGACGGCCTGCACGCGGCGTTTTATCAGATCCTTTGCCGGCACAAGAGCGAAACGGTGCCGTTTTCGGAGCATATCGAGGAAATCCTGAACGGATATATGAAAGAATCCCCGGATGAGCTGCCATCCATCAACGCAACAGAGTTTTTTGCACCGGCATGGATCGACTTCACGCACCACAAGCACGTTGTGGTGGACGATAAGTTCTACACTTTTGCGTACATTCCCAGCTACGGCTACAGCCAGCGCGTGTATGCCGGCTGGATGTCGCTGTTCATCAACGCGAGCGAAGGCGTGGACGTGGATATTTTCCTAACGAAGATCCCCAAGGAGAATATCTATAACAAAATCGGTATGCAGGTGAAACTCAAACGCGCGTCGGCGTCCGAAAGCCATGATACGGACAGCGATTATCACCAGCGGCTGGACACGATTTCCTCCGGCGAATATATGATGCTCGGCTTGTCCGGCGGCGAGGATTTCTATTATCTGTCTACTCTGCTCACGGTAGTTGCAGACAGTCTTGACGAGTTGGAATACAAATACCGAGAGCTGGAAAAGCGCGTAAAGGGACAGGGCATGATGATCCGCAGGGCGACTTTTATGATGGAGGAATGCTTTGCCAGTATGGTTCCTGTCTGTACGCTGCACAAAGATGTGGAGCGAAAAGCACGCCGCAACGTCCTGACGTCCGGAGCCAGCTCCTGTTATCCGTTCATCTCCTATGAGATGCAAGACCCGGAAGGTATCATGGTCGGCACCAACAAGCACAACAACTCGTTGGTGTCCATTGATATGTTCGACACGACAGCGCACCCAAACGCAAACGCCGTCATCATCGGGGCAACCGGTTCCGGCAAAACGTTCACTGCCCAGCTGTTTGCGTTGCGGCTTAGTTTGATGAATGTGCAAACGTTCGTCATCGCGCCGCTGAAGGGCCGGGAGGACTACATGGGCGGCTGCAATGCGGTAGGCGGGCAATTCGTGAGCATGGATCCGTCTGCGTATAACAACATCAACATCATGGACATCCGTGTTCCGGACGACGAGGATTTGATGCGGATGGAGGGGTATACGGATAGGGGCGCACTGCTCACAAAGAAGATCCACACCATCAAGACATTCCTTGGCCTTGTTGTCCGCGACCTGACGCAGGAGGAAGAACAGCTGCTGGACACCTGCCTGTACAGTCTGTACGGAAGATTCGGCATCACGACCGACAACGATTCACTGTTCGACGCGGTGACGCACGAGTATAAAAAGATGCCGCTGCTCGGAGACCTGTACGAGGAAATGGCCGGTGTGGAGGAGCTGCACCGTGTGCGCAACATCCTCAGCCCGCTCATCAACGGTTCACTCGCGGCGTATAACCGGCCGACCAACATTGACCTCGACTCGAAATATATCGTGTTCGACTTTAACGGCCTGAAAGGCGACCTGCTGGTTCTATCCATGTTCATTGTGCTGGATTTCGTTTGGAGCAAAATCAAGGAAGACCGCACCAAGCGCAAGGCTGTTTTCATTGACGAGTGCTGGAAACTGATCGGAACGGATTCCAACCGGCGCGCAGCAGAGGATGTCGTGGAAATTTTCCGCACGATCCGTGCGTATGGCGGCAGCGCATTCGCGATGACGCAAGACGTTTCGCAATTTTTTGAGTTTGAAAACGGCAAATACGGTAAGGCGGTCATCGGCAACGCCGACACGAAAATCGTCATGCACCTGCAGCCGAACGAGGCATACATGCTGCAGGAGGCCGTGCAGCTGACGGATGCAGAAATCGACAACATCATCAAGCTGCAGACGGGGCATGGGTTTGTGGCGTCGTCCGGCGGCAAGCTGTTTGTGGAATTTCTGGCGTCGCCGTATGAGAAATACGCCATCACGACGGATGCAAACGAGATGTACCGCCGAGGGCAGGCGATTCGGGCCGCAAAAGAGAAAAACGGGTGAAATGTACGTTTTACAAATGCTCTCGAAAGCCTTTGTTAAGCCCGCCGGGCGGGTTCCGGACGGGGAAATGTACCTTTTCCGCCGCCCGGCACCTGACACGGCATAGCCAGCGACGAAAAAAACGTGCAATCCGGCGCTCCAATGCGGGAAAACGCACGTTTTACACCACCGGAGAAACGCCCATATGACGGCGCTTTATAAGCAATCAACACCGCAAAATGTACAATGTGCATTTTGAACAAAACAGACAAAAATCGGAGGAAGAAAGAATGGCTGCAACTCACAATGAGGATATCAAGGATTTGTTAAGCGTGATTCCCGTCATCCCTGACAAACTGATGATCGAGTACCTGATGCGCCGGTTTGACATGACGCCGAACCGGGCACGGGAAACTATCTACAATGCGTGCCGGCAGTACGCGAAGAAAAAGCCGGTGTGCTACGCGACGAACGGCGGGCTGGCCCGGTACAACGACCTTGCCATGAACAGCAAGATTATGCAGCAGTGCCGCGCGTTCCGCGTTGCGTGCGAGTTTTTGCCGGAGAGCAGGGCGTTTTCACTGCCCAAACTGCATCCATGGCTGCTGAATTTCTGCGAGGACGGCCACGCTTATTATGTCTGCGAATTTAAGCGGGGCGAAGAACTGCTTTTGTCCGATATGATTCGCAGCACAGGGATTCAGCAGGAAATGCGGCCGGTTACGCGCCGGGTCGCAATCCTTGCGCCGGGGGCGAATCGAAGCCTTATTTCCGAATGCGGCATCAAGTTTTTTTGCACGGTGGACGACGAGTGGGATCTCGCCGTGACGGAATCCGTGCCGGACGATGAGGTGTGGAATGGTGTCCCCGTCGTATAAAAAAGGCGGTTTCGGGGCCGGGTTTACAGAGGAAATGATAGCTCAATGTGAGCAGGAAGCCCCTGCTATCCCGGCTCCGGGACGGCGAATGGGAGGCTCCCACACCGTTGGAGATGTTACGGAAAAGCTGGAAATCGCCATTCAAAAACTGCAAAAAAAGGCGCCCGACACACCACTTTCCCGCCTCTATGATACCGACTTGAACGCGATTTCCGACGCGCTTTTGCGAACAGAAGCGGAGATTCGGCAGGAATTTTCGCGGCGCGCAGGGCCACCTCTGGGCTACGTTTTCCCGGAAAAACCACTGCAGATCCCACCGGACATCTGCGCTGTCGCAAGACCGGAACACGCCGTTCTGGCGGTCACTTTGCCTGAGATTTTGCCCGGCGAACGAGGTGCATGGTACAGTGCCAGCCGACAGAAAACGTGTGATTCTGCACTGCGTATCCGGCTGGAAGTGGGGCGCCTCGTGATGGATGCGCTGCTTGCCGATGTGTACCAAAACGGCTGTTTTCCCGCTTCTAACGGGCGGGATTTCCTCGTCTTTAAGCGGCACATCCCGCCGCGCCCCGAAGCCGAGCGCGCAGTGTTTGTGGACAATAATAACGTGGAAACGGGAGAAATCACGAACGCTATCTGCAAGGTGACAGGTAGAAACGACGGATACCGGAATATGAGTTTCGTATACACCGCAGTAGAGGATGAGACGGGGCCTTTTGTTGAAGTAATCTTGTGTCAGGAGCAGGAAGTTTATCACTGGGTATCTGCCGCAAAAGAGTAACATTTTTTGGCGCACAAAAACGTGCACGGATTTTTGTTACAGTCTGCGGTACTTCCGACACGGCGCAAAGGCGCGATTTTATGGGGTTCGTCCCGCCGGGACGATTCAAATTCAAGCGAGGGTAGGGATTATCTATGCGCAAGACAATGACAAACGAGCAGAAGCTGCTGGCCTATCTTTATACTGTGCCGTCCATCAAGAGAAAGGAGCTTGCCGTGGCCCTGCCGGACATGTCGTATCAATGTTTGACACGCGCTGTGCGGACCGCTCTTGAACATGGCTATGTGGAGTACATAACCGTGGCAAAATGCAGGGCTGTTCGGTTGACGGCTGAGGGAAAGCGCTATATTCGTTCGGCTGCGGGCGACAGCTTGGACAAGGCTCGGCGCAGGGCGGCGACAGTCAACGGCGATACAGAGGGCAAGCGCCGGTTTGAACGGCGGGAAACGGCGAGAAACCTGTGCCGGGCGGCTGGCATTTTTCCCGCTGCAGAGCGCGGCATTTCTTTTGGCGATGTGCTTTGCCATACGGAAAAAGGCAATGCTTTCTTCGCGGGGGATTTTCCCGGCAACGGCCTGTTCTTCCAATCCGACGACGTATCCCGCAGCATCAGGGTCAGCGGCCTTGCAAAAGAAGAAGTTACCAGCACAGGCAGCCGCTATGTTGGGCTTATCCTCAACAACAAGGGTCTGTTCATCGTCTACAACACGCTGGACAAACTGATGCGGTTCCCTGAACACCCAGAAATGACGTTGCTGAACGGGCTTACATCCGTCTTGAATGACTGTGGTTCATTCGGCACACAGGATAGAAAGGGAGCGCTGCGCAACATCTCGGCCATCGTAATTGGAAAATCCGATGCAATGCTCCCGAAGATTTACAGAGGGACCAAATGGGGTGTGGCAGATAACCAACGGGTACCCAATCCCGTGACAAAAAATCTGCTGTCATTGGAAAACCTGCATCGGCACTTCACACGGACGTACCTGATACCGGCAACCACGCTTGGAGTAGACCTGCTACACCGCACTGCCTGCTTGCCATTTACTCTTGTCGAACGCATGAAAGAGCAATGGTTTGCGGAACACGGTCACTATACAGTTTTGCGTAGCAATGGGTATCTTGAAGCGTATGAGGAGGGAACGAGAGTAAAAACCGTCCTTTTCCCAGTCCTGTCGTTTGAGGAACTGGCATACCACGCGGCAAAGGGAGAACGCGTCCATGTGATTTGCGAGAGGGGCACCGGAGAGGGTATCAGCCGCGTGCTGGGGCCAATCGTGGAAAGCATGAGAGATTTTGACGCGAAGCCAATCCTGTTCCACCGGTATGACGAGGCCGGGGTGCGGATGGACGGGGAAAACCCGCTCACGCATCACGGATACCTTGCCGCCGAGCAGCAGGGCTGAGGACAATATCAGAGAAAAACAGAGTATCCTTTCCCGTTCCCCGTGATTCACACTGATTACTTCCGTACCCCAACCCGCAGTCAATCAGATGATGGGCCACGCAGATACAGGCACAGCGCAGGGGCGCAGCAGGAGAGGAAAAGAGAAAAGAAAAAGGGACGTAACGGAGCGCCCCGGAGAAACCGGCTGACAAAAGCGCAGCCGGGTACATATCCAACAACCAAAAGGAGGAGAAAACGTGCTTACGATACGAAGATGCGCAGGATGTGGGAAAGAATTTGACGCGGAGGTGGGGACACCGGATAGGGTGTGCTTTGCCTGCCGGGACGTGCTGGGAGACTGGGACGGCGCGGGGAGCGAGGAGAAAATCCGGGATGAGGGGATCTGCAACCGGCGCGGGGAGACATGGGAGGAACAGGCACAGCGGATGGCGCGCGGAGCTGACACAAAAAGTGACAGCATTGACAGCGCTCTGCGTAGCTTGAGCAGAGCATATCCGAAGAAAAGATGAGTATCCTGGCACGGCGTCGGCTGGACTTGATTTCCTGTGCAAAGCAGGTAGAGTGGAGATAGAGGAGGTACACTGTTATGGAAACAGATAGATTCCAAAAACGGCGAGAAGATGGCGAAAGAAAAATCTGCACTCCGGCACTGTGCAGCGACTGCAAGCACATTGGCGGCGGAGATTTCGTTTGCCAGCGCACACCGGGTATCCTCGTTATTTCCGATTGGAGACCCACGGTAAACTACTTGCAATGCAGGGAACCCCACGATTAACGGCGTAACCGAACCTTCCCCAAAGAGCCGGGACACTATGCCCCGGCTTTTTCTTTGCGCAACATTCGGCTAAACCGCAAGAAGTGTCCGATTTCAGAGGGACGCACGGCGCCATGTCAAGAGCTAAAACCACAAGATGTGTCCGTTTTTGAAAGCAGGGCACAATATCTGTCCAAACGACAAACCACAATATGTGGCTAAAATCGGGCGTCGGCACCGCAATATGTGGCCGATTCACAAAAGTGCGCAACATCTGGCCAAACGGTGGGACAAGTGCGCAATATGTGTCTTGTGTCGCGAGGGAAAATCCGATAGACTATGAGAGATGCCAAAAAATGGAAAAACCGGCTTGCTTTTCCGTGCAAAGCCGTTAAACTTTGAAGACAACAAAAGAAAAGCCGCCCCAGCATCCCCATGCTGGAACGGCAGCCGGAGAGCATCAGCGGCGCTCAACCGGCGACAAATCAACCTCAGCAAACAGCAGCAGAAAACGAAAGTCAATTTGTCAGGACGGATCCCTTGCGTATAGCATAGGGGCTTTGCCAGAATTTGTCAAGAGTGAATTGTGTGTTTTCTGCCGCTGAGTACCGAGAGGGCTTGGCGGCATTTTTTATTTCGCCAGCCGATTAACACTTGAACACCATCGAACGAGTATTGAAAGGAAAAGTACCATGAAAAAGGCGGCATTTACAAACAGCTTTGTCAGCAGTGCAGCGAAAGCATCGGCCATTTTTGGTGTGGACTACCAGCGCGGCAAGAGCGGGACGCCGCAAAAGCGCATGGAACGCCGGTGGCTCAACGAAACAGCGCAGAAACGTGCGGCGGCGGCCGGTGCGGAGTCTGCGGTCTACGCGGTGGCCTCGGATGAGGATGGGCGCAACGAGGTACGGGAATACTTCGGGATGAACTATCTGCGGCACTGTGCCGAGGAGGAAATCCTGCGCTATGTCGCCGGACGGGATGTGGTCGGAATCACGCTGAATGATTTTAACAGTTTGCACTGCGCCCCGGATTCGCTGCTGGGTCTGTGCGGATTCTCCGTGCGTATGGATTGGAAGTTTACCAGAGGATACCAGAACAGGAGCCAGAGCGCCGTGAAAGACGAGGTGCTGGCGAAATGCAAGAAGAACGGGCTGCCGGTCCCGACGCAGGTGGTGGAAACACATCGCGGGCTGCAGGCGGTCTGGTATTTGAAAGAGCGGAAACCGGCGAATTTCCTGCCGGTGTGGAACGTGCTGCAAAACTGCCTGTGCGAGATGTTTAGCCAGTTTGGTGCTGCCTCGGTGCGGCTGGGCGTGTGTGAGACGGTCGATTTACCGGTCGGCGGGCTGAAACTCCTGCATAGCCAGAAGCAGCCGACCTCGTGGGATGCTATGTACAACGCGCTGCGTCGGGCATATTATATGCGGACATATTCTGCTATTGCTGCAAAGTATTACCCTGACCCCGCCCATCGGCCCACATGGTATCATACACAGCAGCTTATGAGCAACGGGACGCTGCAGGTGCCTGCGGATGAGCAGCCCAAGCCGTTTATTTCAAATGCGCCGAGCTATCAATGGCTCCGCAGCGGCGGCTGGGACGAAGACCTGATTGTGGACGCGGAACCAGCTGTCACAACGAAGTGCGGTCGGCCAATGAGTTCGGCGCGTGCGAGTCAGACGGTCGGGATGATGCCTGCGTATTATGGGGAAGTTGCAGACGATCTCCTGAAACTGGTGCGGCTGCGTAAAGGGGAGTTTTCTGCCGAGATGCAGCAGCGGCTGCTGTTCTATATCTATGTCTACAGCGTGCTGAAGATCTCCTGCAAGCGTGATGGAGATGCGCCCGCCGTTGAGGCTGTAAGAGCTGCCGATGCGCTGATGCGCCATCCGATGACGCCGGAGATGTTGGAACAGCGGATCGCCGGCCTGCGGGCAAGTGTGCGCTACGACCGAACCTCTGTGAGCAAAAAACGCGTGATTTCTGATTTGCAGATCACGGTGGCGGAGCAAAAGCAGCTCAAGCGCCTGCTCGGCCACGAAGAAGATTTGCGCCGTAAGAGCAAGTCAGGGATGCTCCGTTCCGAACGGGACACGGCTCTGGATACCGCCATCGTTGAAATGCTGGCGCAGGGCAAGCTGCATCGGGAAATTGGGGAGAAACTCGGTATGGCCCGTGAATCCGTGACGCGCCGCATTCGCCGCAACAATCTGCTGCGCGAGGTGCAGGAGGCGCGAAACGCTCTGGCAAAGGAGCAGGCCCGTGCAAAAAAGGCGGAAAAGACCAAGAACAAGGACGACGATGACAAAAACGGGGGAGCCAGAGCAGGCGGCACACAGGCCGCGTCCAAACCCCAGAAAAAATCAAGCCGAAAGCCACTGTCGGAATCGCGCTGGCTGGCTGTTCTTGCTGTGCAGCGCGTGCGGCGTGCCAAGGAACGTCTGGCCCGCAAGTGCAGTATCTGCATTCGCAACCTCGCAAAACGGTATTACAGATTGAACGCTGCCCGTGTGGAATGGATCAGCGGCGTCTCGGCAGCTAAAAGCCTCTGCGCTACGCCTTTTCCGCAGCTATGCTAATGGGTGATATATGAACCCGCCGAAGGTGTGCGCAAAGCGTGAAATGCACACAGGGCGCCATTCCGCAAGAAACATCGGGATTCTTGGATTTTACGGGAGAAATCTGCGTGACCGGCAACAGCGCTATGCTATTAGAGATATAGCGAGAATTGCCGTCGTTTGGAACCGTCCGGCGATGCACCGGCAGTGTTTTTAGCCCGGCAGAGGCTACGCCTCTTGCCCTAAACCACAACGCCGCCCGTTTCCGAGGGCGTACTATGCCCTTTTGAGAGCCTTCTACACGAAAAACAACCCAAAATCGCCGGAGCACCCGGATTCTTGCGCCTGTTTTGCGCTTTAGTGCACGCCGGATATAAGAACCCCCGCTCTAAAGTATCGGCCTCACAACGCAAATTTGCGGCCATGTGCGCGGTGCGCCGCTACGCCGGAGCCGGATGCCATTCATCATGGCGGGCAAATCCGTTTGGTTTTGCGGCAGGCTGCCGGCGAGCGGGCACGGCTTGCAGCAAATTCCGTGCCACAAAACGATGTGGGCCATTGTGCGGCAAGTTGCCGATATTCGGGATTTTTCCTTTGTTTTGCGCATTTTTAGCAGAATGTACATTGAGAAAATTCCCAAAATATGGTATAATATACTTGCAAAGGAGGAGAGAAAACAGCGATGGAAAAGCAGGAAAAAGCTATGCTCGCGCACTCTAATTCGCAGCGCCTCAAGGCCCAGACACCGGACTATACGGCAGTGGATGGGCGCGTTTATCGGCTCGACAAGAAACTGCCGTCGGGGAAACCGAACATGCGTACCTGTGCTATTCGGGTCATGCGGGACAGGCCGAGCCTGATGGATGTCTACCGCATAGAGCATTGGCTTTCCGGCAAGGGCCGGTATGGGAAAAGCTATGTGCCAGCGGCGGAAAAAGAACGCATCATCGCCGAGTATGGCCTTTCCTTCTCGCAGCAGCTGCAGCGGTACACCGCATCCGAGGAAAAGCTGTGGGAGTTGTTTCTGGAACGGTTCGGTGCGCAGATTCAGGAAAAGCATATTGAGAGCTACGGAGAGTTGATGAACAAGGCAAAGTTCCGCACCTGAGCAGGTGCGCGCACACAAAAAATCAAAAACGGCTGGCGTGTATCGTCAGCCGCTAAAAGTGTGCTCTTTCCGAATAGTGCCCTTTAGGACACGTCGCGGGCAAGGAGAAAACGATGGAAATTAAAGATTTTAAGGTTGGGCAGGAGGTCGCGATTTTGCGGTCTGTCAAGAGCAGGCCGGAAGTTCTGGTTTCGGCGGTCATCACGAAGGTCGGACGAAAGTATGTATGGGCCAGAATGTCAGACAACCGGATGGATGTCCGGTTTGAGAACGGCGCGGATCAGGGCTATGGCGACCGCTTCATTGAGCACACCCAATATGCCCCGGAGTATTTCCTGTATCCGACGCTGCAACAGGCGAATGACGCGATGGAGGTGTATGAGCTGCAGCAATGGCTGCGCAGAACGGTGCAGTGGTATACGATTCGGACGTTCACACTGGAACAGCTGCGCGCTGTGAAAGAGATCCTTGACCCGCAGAGAGGAATCTGACAGGCGAGATTGGGAGAAAAAGCTATGAGATTGATTGACGCAGACCTTTGCCGGGATTTGTTCGACGAAGAGTTCAAGAAAACAAGAAAGCTGATACTTGACCAAAGCGCCGCTGCAAGCCCCTAACTTTAGTTATGGGGTCAAGGCGGCGACACGCCATTCAATGCGCATTCTCGGCAAAGTGCACATTGAGAAAACTTCCAAAATATGGTATAATTAAAATAATAAATCAGGTGCAATACAACAAAAGGAGGCAGAGCTTTGGAACGCAGTTATAAGTTTCGCTTGTATCCGAACCGAGAGCAGGAAATCCTTATCCAAAAGACGTTTGGCTGCGTTCGATTTGTATACAACCACTTTTTGGATGAGCGGATACAGCAGTACAGCCAAGCCGGAAAAGCGCCTACTCGTTTCCAGCAGGATAAGAGTTTAACCACACTCAAAAAGGAGCTGGAATGGCTGCGGGAGCCGGACAAGTGCGCGCTCCAAGAGGCGCTTAAAAATCTGGATGCCGCATACCAAAACTTTTTCCGGCGTGTCAAGCGAGGCGAAAAGCCGGGGTTTCCGCGCTTTAAGTGTAAACGCGACCACCGCAAAAGCTACAAAACGAACAGCACCATCAAAGTGCTGGACGGCGCTGTGCAGCTTCCGAAATTGGGAAAGGTGAAATGCGCGATCTCCAAAAAAGTAGAGGGGCGCATCCTCTCCGCGACGGTAAGCCAAAACCCCAGTGGCAAGTATTTTGTGTCGCTGTGCTGTACCGACGTAGACGTTGCGCCGCTGCCGAAAACGGGCGCAGTGGTCGGCGTTGATGTTGGCCTTAAATCCTTTGCCGTCACCTCTGATGGCACAGAGTTCGCAAACCCAAAGTATCTGCACAAGAGCGAAGCCAAGCTTGCAAAGTTGCAGCGCCGGCTGTCCCGAAAGCAAAAGGGCAGCAAGCGCCGCGACAAAGCGCGGCTCGCCGTAGCGCGGATGCACGAACACATTGCCAATCAGCGGCTGGATATGCAGCATAAGCTGTCTACCGCGCTGGTGCGGGAAAACGACGTCATATGTGTCGAGGACTTAGCGCCCAGCAACATGGTGAAAAACCAAACGCTGGCGAAATCTGTCAGCGACGCAGCGTGGGGTGAGTTCCGTCGCCAGATTGCGTACAAGGCGGCATGGTATGGCAAAACGGTCAGCGTGGTAGATAGATTCTTTCCATCCAGCCAGTTGTGCTCGTCCTGTGGCGAGCAGTGGGCTGGGACGAAAGACCTTTCCGTGCGCGAATGGGTGTGCCCCAAGTGCAGCGCTCATCACGACCGGGATGTCAATGCTGCCAAGAATATTTTGAACGAAGGGCTGCGCCTGCTGGCCGAACAACCGGCGGCGTAGAACATCACAAACGGTAGGGCGGGACACGCCCGAACCCAACGCTCGTGGAGACTGCACAGACCTCGCCGCAGTGGCAGGCAGCGGTCAGTGAAACGAGAATCCCCCGGCTTTAGCCGTGGGGAGTTGTCAAGGAGAAACACACCTCGATAATTTGGCGGAGGGGTTTCTTGAGGCAGACCATGTAATACGGGGAATGCCAACGATTGACGCCGCTCCGGCGGTGCATGGCCAGTGGAATCTTGCACCCGACGGCGACGGGGTGGTTTGCTCCGTCTGTTCGGAGGACTTCTGTACATTGCTCCATGAAACGGAGCGTTTCAAGTTTTGTCCCAACTGCGGTGCAAAGATGGATTTGGAAGTCGAGAGACCGGGGCGGGCGCTGCTGATGCCGATCCACCCGGAGTATGTACAGCGAATCTTTGCCGGCACAAAGCAGGTTGAGTTCCGCCGCCGGTTGGCGGGCAAGGCCGTGGCGAAAATCATCGTGTATGCGACAGCACCTGTCAGTGCCGTCGTGGGCGAGGTGCAGGTGCTGGGGACAATCTCTGCGCCGCCCGATGAGTTGTGGGAGCAAACGAAGGAGGTTGCCGGAATCTCCAAGGAGAAATATCGGAGATATTTTGAGGGCTGCGCGCTGGCGCACGCCTATCAGCTTGGAAAGCCCACACGGTATGAGCAGTCGAAAGAGCCGCGCGAGTTCGGTCTAAGCCGGGCGCCGCAGTCGTTCGCGTATATTAAAGAGGAGGAAAGGAGATTCTGATGGAGACGATAATTAAGGCTGCTTTGATCACATTCCCGTTCGCGGCTCTGTGGTCGCACTTTTGGATGCACATCGTCAAATTTAAGAATCGGAATGAGCGCATCGTCAGCGATGCAAAAGAGGCCGGGCGGTATACTACGGCGCATTTTGTAAAGCTGGAAGCGGGGTTCGTCTGCATCTATGAGTATGAGGTTGACGGGCGCACCTACCAATGGAAACATGCCATCACGCCCAACAGTACGGAGAGAAAAAAGATGGAGCAGCGAGGAGTGATCTACGGACAGAGCTTTCCAGATATGACTATCTATTGGCCGGAGGGACATCCTGAAAAGGCGGATTTCGACGGCTTCTTCGGCCGGGGCGCAATGGCTGCGTTCATTCAATTCACGCCGGTTGTTTTCTACGTTCTGCTGCTCGGTAAGTTGAACTGAACCGGCGGCTTGGCCGTCTGCCCATATCACAGAGGCGGGCAAAAATCTGTAGGAAAAAGCAGGAGGCGCGAAAGATGGGCAACGCGTTAAGACACAGCGAGCCTATATATCGGAATCGTCCAGTACGATACGACCAATATGTCGAAACCGGAAAGCTGGAAAACGAGGAACCGCTGTACCGCCGGGAACAAAAGCTGCTCGCAGACAATCCTGTCCCGTATTGCGGTATCTGTGGGAGACGGCTCTGCTCACGGTTCACGAATTATTGTCCCGCCTGTGGGGCCAAAGTTGATTTTGGAGGTGAAACAGATGCATGAAATCTTGTTTCGTGGGCAGCGGGTAGACACCGGGGAATGGGTGTTCGGTATGCTCTGCCAATATCATGCTGGCGTTTCCGCAAAAATTGCGGCAAACGACTTTGGCACATACGAGCAGGGTATGGCGTACTGTGTCAATCCGGCCACTGTCGGCCAATACACCGGCCTGACCGACCGAAACGGCGTGAAAATCTTCGAGGGGGACATCCTGAGACTTTCGCACGATTGGGGTGACGGAACGACGGACGTGTGGCTGGCCATTGTCGAGTTTGGAAACCCGAACGGCCTGTATAGTTGGGGCTGGCAGCTCAGGTATCTCAAGGGCTGCTCCTCATTTAACAAAGACATCCTGTGCTGGGTGGACATGGAAGACACGCGCGCGTGGTGTGAGGTCGTCGGCAACGTCCACGACAATCCGGAATGCAAAAGTTAGGTAACAGGTGTTAAGAATGGCTCAAATCAATCATATCAAAGATTTGTACGAAAATGAAGACCTAAGTTTGCGGGAAATCTCCCGCAAGACGGGTCACAGCTTCAAGACTGTCCAGAAATATGCCTACCAGTCAGACTGGAGCGAGGACAATCTTCCGAATACCGAGCCACAGGGTTATCCGGTTCTGGGGGATTTCATTCCTGTGATTGACGAATGGCTGGAGGATGACCGTAAGATTCCGCGAAAGCAGCGTCACACCGTTTGGAGGATTTTCTGCCGGTTGCGGGATGAACACAGTTTTAGCGGCAGTTATTCCAGCGTAAAAAGGTATGTTCGCAAAAGGCGATTTGTGATGAACTCCCCAAACGGCGGCTACTTACCGCTGGAGCACGCACTGGGCAGTGGGCAGGTGGACTTCGGTGAGCATATTTACTATGACGGTGCCGGGCAGCAACAGAACGGCTATGCGCTGACGATTTCCTTCCCCAATTCCAACAAAGGCTACACGCAGACATATCCCTCGCAAAACCAGGAGTGCTTGCTGGAAGGGATGAAACGTGTCTTTGAGCACATTGGCGGGGTTCCGCCCCGGCTGCGCTTTGATAATATGTCCACCGCCGTTGTTCAGGTGCTTAAGGGCACCGAGCGAGTTCTTACGGACGGTTTCATTCGATTTATGCTGCATTACCGTTTTCAGGCGGAGTTTTGCAATCCTGCTTCCGGCAATGAAAAAGGAAATGTGGAGAACAAGGTGGGCTACAGCCGCAGAAATGCCTTTGTCCCGGTTCCGACCATTACCTCATTTGAGGATTTCAATGAATCCCTGTGGGAGTGGTGTGAAAAGGATGCTCAGCGTCCCCACTACAAGAAAAAGGAACTAATCCAGAAGCTTTGGAAAGACGATGAGGCAAACCTGCTGAACCTGCCGGAGTATCCCTTCCCCGTGTTCCGTTACGCATCGTTGACCGTGAGTAAAAACGGCTTCGCAACTATTGAAACCAACAAATATGGGCTGTCCCCGGCACTTTCCGGTGAAACGGTACAGGCCAAGATTTTCTTTGACCATGTGGAGTTCTTCCATGACCACCGCTCGGTTGGCAGCTACCCCAGGAGCTACAAAAAGGGTGATGAGGTCTATGACTGGACACAGTATGTGTCTGTGCTCTGCAAAAAGCCGGGAGCAACCCTGCACACACGTTTCTTCCGCCAGATGCCGCAGCAGTGGCAGTCCCTCTTGGAACAGGCAAGCGGCAAGGAGCGCAAAAACGCCCTGCAGCTGCTCAGTGAGATTGTATCTGACGGCAATGTCTCCCTCTGCGATGATGCTTTGGAGCTCGCCGGTGAAAACGGCCGCACGGATGTGGACAGCCTCCGGCAGTGCTACTACATGATTGCCAAAAAGGAATACCGGCCTAATCCGCTGCAATTGTCCGCTTCACCGGTACTTAACTAATGCCTACTGAACAAGTGCCCAATTTTTGTTTTGAGCGAGAATCTCCAGAAGATATGTGAGTATTCTCAAAAGGGCGCGCTGAATCTTGCGGAGATTCAGCACCAGAACGGACATGGCGATCACATGGGCCGCAGTCTCCCGCAGCTTTGCAGTGACCAGCCCCATGCCACATTTACGCTTCGCCAGACTGAATCTGCGCTCCACTTCCACACGCTCGCACTCATCCCGATAGTCCTGAGCCTTGTCTCTGGTTTCACCCTTCTTAGGCCGCCCCAGAGCTGGGCCGGAAAGACGGATCCCATGCGCCTTGCAATAGCTGAGTCTTGTTCGCACTTGGTACTTTCGTGTCTGCTGTGGTCGGTGGCGGCAGTTTTGGAAACGGCGAAAACCCTTGTGCTGCAACGGATTTCGGACGCGCCGACCGGTATTGACCAGCTCCATATCAGAAAAACCAGAGTTCAAATTGAAATGGAAAGTGCCCCAAAACGATCGATTTTTTTGCGCGCTGGCAAGAAAATACGCAAGAAGAAAACCCTTGTCCGGTATGGCTTTGCGGACAGTTCCCCCGGATGAAATGCAAGAAAAACCGACTCAAAACAGATTATACGAAGCGCCCTTTCGGACCGAAACACAGAAAGGAGTCTTCGTTATGAAATACGACGCCAAGGAATTCAAAAAATACCCGGAGATTATGAACAAGGAGCAGATGCGGATCGCCTGCCACATCAGTAAGCAGACGGCGCTCTATCTTCTCCAATTTAACCTAATCCCTCACACCTGCACCGGCAAGAAAACCCGTTGCTACGCCATCAAAAAGAGCGATGTGATCGCTTTTATGAACGACTGTGAGGTCAACCCGGAAAAATACATAGCGCCGAAGAACTGGTACAAATACGGAAGCGAAATGGTTCGGCCCTATAAAATCCGC
>ERZ1106941.501-NODE-501-length-57054-cov-14.177687_pt1 | contig 57054 bp, 54 predicted proteins | sample MGYA00403670_ERZ1106941 | MGnify/ENA primary metagenome ERZ1106941 (study PRJEB35170, sample SAMEA104062400) | human gut metagenome | biome: human gut; feature: human-associated habitat; material: faeces | place: Denmark | collected 2012-06-04 ...
TGCTATCAAGAGCCGTTGCCCTTGCGATGGCTGCATCGACAGCTGTGTAATCAGCCAACCTGTTTGTTAAATCCCAACTAAAAGTCGGATGTTCTATTCCTTCTACCCATACAACTCCCTGTGAGGCATTGTTTTGCAACAAAACGAGAATATCATTATCTGTAAAATCAGTTATCGCCTTTGCACAAGGTGTCGGATCAAAGCTTGTGTCAATAGCAAGACTACCCTTGTCTAATTTCGTAATGACATGATACCCATTATCACTTTCTTTATAAAAACAGTCAGCAACTGTTGGGGTTCCTGTCAGATGAGCAATTACAGCAGTATATTCCTTTTCCGCACTTGATAAGTCGCTGCTTACCATCATGCAGTTATTGATTTTAACATTTTCTTCTACATTATTGTTGTAACCAACAGCCAATAACCCTCCAACTGTAGACTCCGGATCTTCGCTAACGATTGAGCCATTAAACCAACAGTCTGAAATCACAGAAGTTTTGTTAGCATTTAACCATTCGCCGACCAATCCTCCGACACTATCACTAGATTCGGATTTTCTGCTAATGATGTTTGCGTCAGAACCACATCCAACAATTTGTGTACCTTGCATGCATGATCCTGCAATTCCGCCTATGCTTCGCCAACCATTGACACTTTCTACAGTGCCGGATGTATAACAGTTTATGATCTTGCCGTTTTCTACCAATGCAGCTATGATGCCTACATGCATACTGTAATCATTAGCACTCAAATCCGCATCTACAACATTCAGATTCTTGATTACACCGCCCTGCACATAGCCAAAAAGCGAGTCGAAAGAATCGTTGCCTATCCCATGACGGTTCAAGTTGTATATCGTATGTCCTTGTCCGTCAAATGTTCCTTTAAAGAAATAACCGTCGTCTCCGTTTCTGTTTGTAATCGGTGTCCAAGGATAATCTCCAAGGTCTAAGTCGCAGTCTAAATATATAATCTTATTATCAAATGTATTACCTGTAGATGCACCAGTATCAATTCCAATATTTGTGAGTTCTGCAAGTCCCGCCAACTGCTCTGCTGTTTTGATATGAAATTCTGTATCAGTTTCATTATACCAGCTTGTATCAGATGTTCCGTCCCAAACATCTACCTCATTTTCCGCAGCAAAGGCTACGGTCGGTATCAATCCAGCTACCATTACAAGACAGATAAAGACTGCCAACATTTTTTTCTTCATAACAGTTCCTCCTTTTTTTAATTGCCCACTATTTACTTTCTCCGGCAGCGAACACGCCGAGAAAAGATGTGTTTACGGGTGGTGGTTAGGACTTCAATATCAAACCACCATCCTTCCGCCAAACGCAAAAAGCCGAAGCCAAGGCATAATGCGCCCTGTCTCCGACAATTGGTTCGTTATAAATTGTATGAAATAAGACTTGACACGCTGAAAAAACGGCGCTATGCTCCTGCCGAGCCGAGCCGAGCCGAGCCGAGCCGAGCCGAGCCGACAATAATTGTCGCATTTCCGTTTGCCATAGTCAAGTCCTCCTTCCATAATTTCTAAGGCAAAAGGATATGAATTCCCCTACCCCATAGATATACAAAGGTATTTTAGCAGATTTCCCCCAAAATCTCAAGTAGTTTTCAGAATATTGCTCTCATCTTTTTTCAAAGCATTGCCTTCTTCCATTACTCACGGAACTTTATGACTTCTTGAATACTACCCGAAAAGGAAAAGCCGCCGTCTGTGACAGCGACTTTTCTCTTTAGCGGGTAAACCGTATCAGCAGTTCATTTATAACATCCACTGCGCCGTGTCTTTTCGCCTGTATCTCTCGATTTCTCCAGTCAACAAGGCAATGTCGAATCACTCTGATTTCCACCGGCTCAAAGGAAATTTTCTTCTTTCGCCCCGGCTTCATCGCTTCCGCAATGTCGCACAGGCGAAGGGCGAGGGCGTCAATCTGACCGTTGGTTTCTGCGTCATAGCTCCTATGCTGCTGCATCAAGCCGTTTATTCAGGGTTTGAAAGAAGGCGACCAGATCCAGGTCTGTCGGAAGCCGGTGACCGTTGAGAGCATCCGGCGGGATAACGGCACCGTCATCATCAACGGCGGCATCGAAAGCGGCGGCGTAGAGCTGATTGAGGATGACGGTCTGTACCGCACCTACGCAATGGATGACCATCCGATCTACTATGATCTGGGAACGATCACCCTGCCCCTATCTACCGACTGCACCTTTGAAGATCACGCCGACCTGGAACATGAACCTGATGGCCTGGTTTATGAGTACGAGGACGTCCCTGCGGCTATTCAGGCCAGCGAAACGCCCTTCAACTGCTATAACACGGTCATCACTGTCCGGCAGAAGCAGGTGGTGCAGATCATCCGCTATTGGATTCCCTGATGGATCGACATATAGAATCGAGGTAACATGATATGATTCAGAAAGAAAAATACAACGCAAAAAAGATACTTGCCCTGATCCTGTCTCTCGCCTGCGTGACAGGGCTGCTGGCCGGGTGCGGCCGACAGAACACCAGTGAAGGAAAAGCTGACGGAAGCTCCTTGGAAGAACAAACATCCGACACCTGGTATGAAATTGATCAGGAAGCAGGCATTCTGACCGTCCGCCTTCCCGCCGAAAAGGAAGGATTCATTTGGAACTTTACCATCGACGACACCACCCTGTTGGAACTGCTCACGGAGGAGGACGATGACGGCACCTTTGTTGCCAGCTTCCGGGCGCTGGGAGACGGCGAGACAGTTGTGTCTTTCTCCTATGGCAGGGATGATGCGCTGGAGGAAATCCGGGCGCTGAATGTTACCTGCAAGGATGGAAAAGTAGCCGACGTCTCCAACGCTTCTGCCCATTAGTGGGCAGGATGATCCGGAGATCACAGACCTTCGAAACAGCAACAGCATCCCCATGATTATGAAGGAACACAGCGCGGTGACCTGCGTCTCCGAGACCTGGGACGGGGAGAACAACTGGCAGAATATTGCCGGCTGACTTCACTCAGCCGGAGCCTGCAAATAAATTTGCGCATAAATCTTGACGGCACCGCGCGGGATTGCAGGGAATGTTGGAGATATGACGAAAGATAACTCAGTCGGATCACAAAATGTTCAGTAGTGGTCAAATCAGGTTTCAATTCTCCTGATTTTTCGCATATAAAAACCGTCTCAAACGATACGTTTGAGACGGTTTTTTGGTATGCCCGACTGGATTCGAACCAGCGGCCTTTGGAGTCGGAGTCCAACGCTCTATCCAACTGAGCTACGGGCACATATTTGATTGTTCTCTACGGGAATAGTAGTCAAATAGTAGTCAACGACTACACTTTCTTTCTCTGCGCTTCCCACAAACGCAGTCGCCGCAAGGGTTTGCACCACATCTCAAGAGGACACGCCTTACATGTCGGAGTCTAACGCTCTATCCAACTGAGCTACGGGCGCATATTCATTTTTACAACATACTGATTATAGCAATCTTTCCTGCTTTTGTAAAGAAATTTTTTTAAAAAACATTGTTAAAAAAGTTGACAAGTGCATCTTCCTGCGTTACAATATTATCAATCAAATGCAAAAGTAAAGGAACGATCCGTCTTATGAGAAAGCAAAAGGTATCTGACGCCGTTATCCACCGTCTTCCCCGCTACTATCGTTATCTGGACGATTTGTATAACAAGGGAATCGTACGCATTTCCTCCAACTCCCTGGGCAGCAAAATGGACATCACCGCCTCCCAGATTCGCCAGGATCTGAGCTGCTTCGGCGAATTCGGCCAGCAGGGGTATGGCTACAATGTTGCCGAGCTCCGCTCGGAGATTGGCCATATCCTGGGCATTGACAAGGGCCACCGCCTCATTATCATCGGTGTGGGCCACTTGGGTCACGCCCTGCTGCAAAACTTTGACTTTGAAAAGGTTGGCTTCCACGTGGATACAGCCTTCGATATTTCCCCTGACCTTGTGGGTACCCGGATTCATGATGTCACCATCCGCTCTATGGACGAGCTGGAGCAGTACGTGGCGGAGAATCAGCCCAACGTGGCGGTGCTCACCGTGCCCCAGCATGTGGCCCAGCCCATGGCCAGCCGTCTGATTGATTTGGGCATCAAGGGCTTCTGGAACTTCACCAATGTGGAGCTGAGCACTGATGTGCCGGACGTATTCTTTGAGGATGTTCACTTTGTGGACACCCTGCTTACCCTCAGCTATCGCATCACCCGTCCCTGACGCACATTTCCCCGGCTGCGGCATACTATGAAATGAGACCGGCAACACGGTCACAAATTTCGTAGGGAGGTCACAATATGTGCAATCAGGGGAATAGTTGTTGGATCATCATCTGCGTCATCATCCTGTTCCTGTTCTGTGGCAATGGCTGCGGCTGTGGCTGCAACAACAACCAGAGCAGCTGTGGCTGCGGCTGCTGATCGGCAGTAAGCTTCATCCCCCCATCCATATCGGATGGGGGGATTTTATACCGGTAAAAAGCCCCGACCGCCCGCAGGCTGCAAGCTCTGCGCGGCGTTACTGTGTTAGGCTTCCCTATCCGAAGCAGATAAGGGAATTCTTTCTTTTAACCAAGCACAAATTATGCTATACTCTTAGCGAACGAAATCGGAGGTGCCGCCCATGGACATGCACACGCTTGAAGCCTATTACAGCCACCATACCCCCACCCTGCAGGATGCATCCGGTGAGTACGCCGTACTCATTCCTCTGCTGCAAAAGGCGGACGGACTCCATCTGCTCTATGAGGTCCGCGCCTCCTCCCTGCATCACCACCGCAATGAGGTGTGCTTTCCCGGCGGCCGCATGGAGCCGGGCGAAACGCCGAGTGTCTGCGCCCTCCGGGAAACCTGGGAGGAGCTGGGCATCCCGCCTCAGCGGGTGCAGGTTTTCGGAGAGGCGGATTTTCTGCACCTGCGCTCGGAGGGCCTCATGCGGCCGGTGGTGGGCCTGCTCCCGCCGCTTTCCATGGCGAATCTGATTCTGAATCCCCTGGAGGTCAGCCGCGTGTTCACGGTGCCTGTGGGCTGGCTCATTGCCCATCCGCCTGAGCTTTTCCGCTACACGCTTACCCCCGAGGTGGGCAGCGATTTCCCCTATGACGCGGTATGCACCCCGGCGGATTACGTTTGGACGCCGGGAGCTATGGAGGTGCCGGTCTATCGGGGCCTTCCTCACCCCCTGTGGGGTCTGACCGCCCGTATCACCATGCATTTTATTCAGGTCTTTCAGCGCCTATAACAGCTTCTCCCTTTGCAGCGCCCTTGCCTTTCCCACACCGGACATAGTTGATGCAGATGCACACGATGGCCACAATGCCGATGTAGCCAAACACCGGGAATACCGTACCCACCAGATTGCCGAAGCCTGCCAAGCTTGCGGCCCACACCAGCAGCATCAGCACCGCCATGGTAATTCTTCGGTGAGTTTCCAGCGCCTTCACATGGCGGTTAATATACTCCATGAAAGCCACCAATGAAGCGAGACCGTTGCTGAACATCCCCAGCAGCAGCAAAAAGCCGTACACTATGCCCAGGGTCGGATTCAGCCGAGAGGTCAGGGCCACCATGGGCATCTGCTCAGCCGCTGCCTCCGGATATCCTGTCAAGGATGTGAGTACGCTCCCGGCTACAAGCACCAGCAGCAATCCCCCCAGGGCAATGCCCACGCGAATGGTCCTTTTTCCCCGCAAGTACTTCCCCAGGGGCACCATAATGCCCACGGAGCCCAGCAGATTATAGGCCACATACGTCAGCGCCGCAACGAACCAATTGGGCATCAGCGGGTTGCTGTGGACCTGCTCCGGAAGGGTCAGGATCCCGTCCGTGCCAAACTCGACCCAACTCATCACGGCAAAAAACATTGTGGCAATCACAATGATGGGCACCAGGGCGGAGAAGACCTTCATCATACCGGAAATCCCCAGCAGAGCCACAACGCCCATCAGAAATACGAATACCGCCGATGTGATCTGAGCCGGCACAGCCAAAAGCTGCTCCACAGTGGCGCCCACGCCGGCAGTCATGATGACGACCACGCACAGCAGGAAAATATTTAGAATAAGTCCCGCCGCCATGCGCAGGAAGGGGACATCCCACGGCACCATGATCTCCTCAGCCTTCTCAATGCCTGATTTCTGCAGCAGGCGCATCATAATGACACCAAAGGCCGCCAGAAGCACACAGGCAAGGAGCAGCCCAATGTATCCCTTTACACCGAACTCCCCGAAAAACTGCCACAGCTCCTGGCCAGATACAAACCCTGCACCCAAGAAACATCCCGCAAAGGCAAATGCCAGCGGGATGATTTTTATTTCTTTCATGTTTACGCTCCCTTTAACAAATTCAGCAAGTATTTTATACTATAACAAAGCCGCCTCCTTTCGTCAAGCCATCTTCTGGCCGCACTTTCTTGGCATATTTTTTACCAAATCATTCGGTAAATCTCATTGACGCCGGATGGGATATACTATATAATTGTGGAAGATAAGCTTGCACCATTTTCTAAATACATAGTAGGAGGCTATTTATGATCCATACTATCCAAGGCATTGTGGAGGCCGCCAAGGGTGGCCAAGGCGGCATCATCGCTGTGGCGGCGGCTCACGATGAGCCCGTTATCGAAGCAGTAGTGGCCGCTAAAAAAGAGGGCATCGCCACCCCCATCCTAGTAGGCCATGCGGACGAAATCCGGGCTATGTTGTCCGGTCTGGGCGAGGAGCCTGCCGATTATGAGATTATTGCCGGCGATACAGACACGGATTGCGCCGCCAAGGCGGTGGCCCTGTGCGCCGAAGGCAAGGCGAATTTTCTCATGAAGGGCATTCTGGGTACGGCAGACCTGATGCGTGCGGTATTCAACAAGGAGCACGGCCTGCGCACCTCCCACCTGACCACCCACTGTATGTTCTATGAGATCCCCGCCCTGGGCAAGATGGTCATTCTCACCGACGGCGGCGTGAACACCTTTCCCGACCTGGAGAAAAAGGCAGAAATCCTGGAAAATGCCGCCGCCGTGCTCCAGGCCCTGGGCTATGAGCATATCAACGCCGCCTGCATCTGCGGCGCAGAGCAGGTGAACCCCAAGGTGCAATCCACCGTGGATGCCGACGCTCTGAGCAAGATGACCGACCGCTGGGCCAAATACAATATGGATGTCTGCGGCCCTGTGGCTTTGGACCTGGCCGTGAGCAAGGAAGCCTGCCAGCACAAGCACTTTTCAGCCCCCGGCGCCGGCGATGCCGACATCCTGCTGGTACCCAACTATGAGGTGGGCAATGGCATTGGCAAGGCCGCCTCTCTCTTTGGCGGCGCCAAAAACGCAGGCATCATCTTAGGTGCCAAGGTCCCTATTGTCCTGGTCTCCCGCAGTGACAGTGCCGAGTCCAAGCTGGCCTCCATCGCCGCCGGCAGTGTGCTGGCCCACCGGATGCACCTGGCTTAATTCCGAAAAAGGAGGATCATCATGGTCAATCAAACCTTTTATGACTTGGGCACCGCCCCTTCTGTAATCCGCCGGCTGTTCGCCTATGGCCTGGAGCAGGCCAAGATCGTGGGCAGAGAAAATGTTTTTGACTACTCCCTTGGGAACCCCAGCATCCCCGCCCCCAAGAAGGTCAATGAATCCATCCACAAGCTCGTGGATGAGACCGACTCCATCCAGCTCCACGGCTACTCCATGGCTCCCGGCTTTGAGGAGCCCCGGGCAGCTATTGCCGCTGATCTCTCCCGCCGCTTTGGTCTGGATATCCGCAGCAGCGAGCTGTTTTTAACCTGCGGCGCAGCCCCGGCCCTTATCTCCGTTATCAAGGCCCTGGTGGTGGACGGTGACAGCGAGATCATGGTCATTGCCCCATTCTTCCCGGAATACGCCCCCTTCATCACCGCCAACGGCGGCAAGATGGTGGTGGTTCCCGCCGACACCAACGCCTTCCAGGTGCAGCTGGACGAGGTGGAGCAGCGCATCACCCCTCACACCCAGGCCATCATTGTCAATTCCCCCAACAATCCCTCCGGTGTGGTGTACACCGAGGAGACACTCCGGGATCTGGCATCCCTTTTAGAGCGCAAGAGCGTCCAGTACGGCCACCCCATCTATATCATCGCCGACGAGCCCTACCGGGAGCTGGTGTACGGCGGCGTAAAGGTGCCCTTCATTCCCTGCCTGTATAAAAACACCATCGTTTGCTACTCCTATTCTAAGTCCCTGTCCCTGCCCGGCGAGCGCATCGGCTATGTGTATGTTCCCTCCTTTGCCGAGGATAGCACTGCCGTTTACGCCACCGTTTCCGGCGCGGCACGGGCCATGGGCCATGTGTGCCCGCCCACGCTGATTCAAAAGGTTGTGGGTTTGTGCGCCCAGGAGCAGCCCGACCTGCAGGCCTACGACGAAAACCGCACCCTGCTATATGATAGTCTCCGGGCCATGGGCTACGAGTGCGCTAAGCCCGACGGCGCTTTCTACCTTTTCGTGAAAGCCCCCGGCGGCGACGCCGGTGCCTTCTCCGAAAAAGCCAAGCGAGAGCATAATCTGCTGGTGGTCCCCGCCGATGGCTTCGGCTGCCCCGGCTATTTCCGCCTGAGCTACTGCGTGTCAAACGAAATGATCCGCCGCTCTCTGCCGGCCTTCAAGGCCATGATGGAAGCATATCAATAAAAGCTCCATATATAAACTAAGGAATGGGGACCTGCTCAGTGAGCGGGTCCCCATTCCTTAGCTGTGTATCGCAAGCCCTGATAGGCCGGGCATTTTTTATATTCCTCACCGCAGCCCGGAACGCATCTGCCATAGATGACATGCCGGATAATCTTATCCAGCCCATCCCGTGCCGCTGCAAGGCATCAGCGGAGGGTGTCAGCTTGCGGAAGCTCGCCGCCACATACTCAGCGGGCCCGGCAGCAAGATAGCCATGATAAAGCTGCGCAAGTTTTGGATCCCGGTGCCGCTCCATGGTCAGCATCTTTCGGAAAACCGCTTATCTGAGAGACAGCTGCGGAGCCTTTCAGCAAAAAAGGATGCCCACTTTTTTGCGGGCATCCTTTTGACTGCATACATGTTATCTCTGTCCCTTGTCGTAGGGGATACCTTCCGCCTTGGGCGCGCGGGACTTCTTGGATGTGAAGGCCAGCACCACCAGCGAGATGATGTAGGGCATCATATTATATACGGGGCTGGGGATGTTCATGGCCTTCAAGAACTCAAACCCGGCATATACGTTGGACAGCGCCCGGAACATACCAAACAGCAGCGCCGCCAGGGCAATGCGGGTGGGCTTCCACTGGCCGAAGATCATGACGGCCAGGGACAGGAAGCCGAAGCCTGCCACGCCGTACTCAAACCGCCACTCAGAAACGCCGGCGGTGATAAATACGATACCGCCCAGGCCACCCAGTACACCGGAAATGAGCACGCCGGCCCAGCGCATCTTATATACGTTGATGCCCACGGAGTTGGCCGCCTGGGGATGCTCACCGCAGGCCATGAGCCGCAGGCCAAAGCGGGTCTTGTACAGCAGCACATAGGCCGCGATCAGCAGCAGCAGTGTCACCAGCATGAACCAGCTGAACTCGAAGGAACCAATGTTCACCAAAAAAGCTTTTTTTGCGCCGGCGTACTGGATGGTGGAGGACACATCATCGGGGTTGGCCACCGTATTGATAGCCTTTACGATAACCGTTGCCCCTGCGATACCCAGCATATTCAGCGCCGTACCTACAATGGTCTGGTCTGCCTTGAAGTTGATGCAGGCCACGGCCAGGAGGCTGGAATAAATCATACCTATCAGTGCCGCCGCCAGCAGAACCACCAGCAGCATCGCAAAGTGGGACGAGCCGCCGGGCATATACCGCATGGCCAGGGCACCGCCCAGGGCGCCCATGATCATAACACCCTCCAGGCCCAGGTTGATAACGCCCGAATGCTCTGAGAAGCAGCCGCCCAGGGCCACCAGAATCAGCACGGAGGCAAAGGTCAATGTATATTGCAGCAGCAGTATCATTACTGATCGCCTCCTTTCTCCGTATTCGCATCAGCAGGCGGCGTCTCGCTCTGCTCTCTTTCCTTCAGTGCAGCCTTCTCTTCCCGTTTGGAAATGGCGGAGTTCATGGCGTACTTCATGAACAGCACGAAGCCGCACAGGTAGATGATGATGGCGGAGATCAAGTCGGAAATCTGTGCGCAGTACATAGTCTTATCCACATAGGCGCCACCGGCGGTGATATGCTGGATGAAGAAGGATGCCAAGATGGTGCCAAAGGGATTCAGGCCGCCCAGGAATGCCGCAGCGATGCCGTTAAAGCCCATGCCGGGCACCGAGGAGGTGGAGCACTGCCACTGCTCATACCCGGTGAGGTACAGCATGGCCGCGCCCATACCGGCCAGGGCGCCGGAAATGACCAAGGTCAGGATGATATTGCGTTTTTCCGCCATACCGCAGTATTTGGCGGCATTCTTATTGTTGCCGGTGGCCCGCAGCTCATAACCGAAACGGGTCTTTTCCAGCACGACCCACACAAGCACCGCCGCCAGGATGGACAGCGGCAGGGCCAGGCCCACATACTGGTTGTTGTTAAGCAGGCTGCCCAGGCCCAAGGTGGGCAGGACCGCCGAGGGATTCTTATGTGCCAGCACGAAGGTGTAAGGGCTGGTTTCCTCCTTCACATTGGTCAGCAGCATGTTGGTCAGATACAGCACGATCCAGTTGAGCATGATGCCGGAAATGACCTCATTGACATTGCAGTAGGACTTCAGCAGGCCGGAAATAGCACCCAGAACCATGCCGCCCAGCATCGCCAGCAGCATGCAGGGCAGCCAGCCCCAGCCCCAGGCCAGGGCGGCGTACAGGCTCAGAGCCACGCCCGCGCAGTACTGACCCGCCGCGCCGATATTAAACAGTCCCACCTTGTAGGAAAAAAGGATGGACAACGCACACAGCAGAAGCGGTGCGGTCTTAACCAGGGTGTTGCCCAGGTATTTGGCCTGGGTCGCAGACTTGCTGTAGTTGAGGAAGTTCTTCATGACGGCGGCGATGGCCTCGCCGGCGCCGTTGGGGTTGATGAACAGCAGAACGATGTAGCCGATAAGCAGGCCCAGCACCACGCAGGCCAGAGAGGCCAACAGCGACTGCACGCCATTATTTTTCAAGAGATTCTTTTTCATTCCCTCACCTCATCTCTCTTGGCGCCGGCCATATACAGACCCAGCTCCTCCTGGGTGGTGGTCTTGGGATCCAGTTCACCCACGATCTCGCCCTCATACATGACCAAGATGCGGTCCGGCACATCCATTACCTCGTCCAGCTCCAGGGACACCAGCAGCACCGCCTTGCCGGCATCGCGCTGGGCCACCAATTCCTTATGTACGTTTTCAATGGCACCCACGTCCAGGCCCCGTGTGGGCTGCACCGCCACCAGCAGCTCAGGATCCTTGTCGATCTCCCGGGCCACAATGGCCTTCTGCTGGTTGCCGCCGGACATGCTGCGGGCCATTGTCACAGGGCCCTGGCCGCTGCGGATGTCATACTCGTCAATGAGCCTTTCGGCATACTTCCGGATATTGTCCCGGCGCAGGAAGCCCGCCTTGCTGGTGAACTCCGGCTCAAAATACCGCTCCAGCACCAGGTTGTCCTCCAAAGAATAGTCCAGCACCAATCCGTGCTTATGCCGATCCTCGGGAATGTGGGACATGCCCAGGATATTCCGCTTACGGATGGGCATATGGGTGATGTCCTGGTCGCAAAGGGTAATTTTGCCGGAAACCACCGGCTCCAGGCCCGTGAGACCGTACACCAGCTCCGTTTGGCCATTGCCATCGATACCGGCGATGCACACGATCTCGCCCTTGCGCACCTGAAAGCTCACATCCCGCACGGCGTTCTTTTTATGCAGCTTGCTGGCCACGGTCAGATGCTCCACGTCCAGCACCACGTCGCCAGGATTTGCAGGACCCTTCACCACATGGAAATTCACATCATGGCCCACCATCATAGCGCTGAGCTGCTCCACACTGGTGTCCTTGGTCTCCACAGTGCCGATGTACTTACCCTTACGCAGCACAGTACAGCGGTCGGACACGGCCATGATCTCGTTGAGCTTGTGGGAAATGAACAGGATGGACTTCCCCTCTGCGGCCAAATTCCGCATGATCTCCATGAGCTCATCAATCTCCTGGGGAGTCAGAACGGCGGTAGGCTCGTCGAAAATGAGGATCTCGTTCTCCCGATACAGCATCTTCAGAATTTCGGTACGCTGCTGCATACCCACGGTGATATCCTCGATGAGTGCATCGGGGTCAATCTTCAGCCCATACCGCTCACTGAGCTCCATAACCTTGGCACGGGCCTCTTTTTTCTGCAAAAAGCCCATCTTTGTGGGCTCCACACCCATGATAATGTTATCCAGCACAGTAAAGCACTCCACCAGCTTAAAGTGCTGGTGTACCATACCGATACCCAGGGCATTTGCATCATTGGGGTCTTTAATGGACACCTCCACGCCGTCCTTTTTGATGATGCCCTCCTCAGCCTGGTACAGGCCGAACAAAACGCTCATCAGCGTAGATTTGCCCGCGCCGTTTTCGCCCAGCAGAGCATGGATCTCACCCTTCTTCAGCTGAAGCGTGATGTCGTCATTGGCGATGATACCGGGAAACCGTTTTGTAATGTGCAGCATTTCAATTGCATACGGTCTGTCCAATTTTTCGCCCTCCCTTCCGTTTTTATGGCCCGCCGCTATTTGCAGGATACGGGGACGGAAACCACAATAGATAGTATTAGTATACTATACTTTCCGCCATAATGTAAAGATGGATTATTGAAAATTACTATCTTTCTGCATTGGCTTCCTTTTTTTGCCCATTTCTGAAAAAATCGTCCTCCTCCGGCCAAATAGAAAGACTGCCGACTCCCGGATGATGGAAAAACAGCCAAACCGAAAAATAGAAATGCTCAGCGCCGGCGCATGGATCTCCTGACCCGTGTACTGATAATCGGCTGCCCTGCATGTGCCGGCGATATTATTGCACTATATACAAAAAGACCGATAGGCGGTTTTATCCCATCGGTCTTAGTGCGGCAATGGCCAAACGGCGATTTAAATTGAATATGACTCCTTTCCGCTTGTGTTCGCCGTTTGTTGCTGAAAAGCTCCTGATCAGGGAGCTTACAGCATTTTTATCCGTCACATTTGCGCAGAATGTGGTCCTATTTTCGCGGTCAATGAAAATATGGACAAGCACCGGAAACCCGCATGAAAGCAAGCTTTTCCTGTGTTGTCCCAATTATAACACACTCACATGCCCTGGACGATGCCGCCGGTGGTCTGCAGCAGCTCCGGATCGGTAATGCGCAAGAGCAGATTGCGGGTGGTATCCTCATCGTGATAGACCTTGACGATCTGCACCTCGTACTCCCGAATCTCTTCTCCGCTGATGGTAGCGCGGATCACAGCCCGGCCGGGGGTCACCTCCTCCGCTGCGGCTATAGGCACAGCCTGGCTCCGAACAGGAAAGCTGCTGTCGGACACGGTGCCGAATATGCCGCCGTCACTATTCACTGTCACCGTGCCAACATCCCGCTGCACAGAAAAATCGCCCTTGAGCTCGCCGGGCTCGCCCTTCTCTCCCTTTTTCACCGCTTTTACGGTGGTCTCCATAATGGAGCCGGAGCCAAGACTCATGAGCTGAGCGGTGTCTATATCGGTGATGCCATGGCCCAGAGCGCCAAAGCTGCCGCTCTCAGGGTCATAATAGGTCATGGTGCCGATGCCGGCCATGCTGTCGCGAATCCACGCGCCCAGACGCACACTGCCGTCATCGCCGCAGGCGGGCGTGATCTCCACGGTTTTATTCTCCCGCCCCCGCTGAAGCTCTATCTGTGCCGGCTGCGTACCGTTTTGCCGCAGAAGCTCCTGCAGATGCTCCGTAGATGCGATTTTTTTGCCGTTGAAGGTCAGGAGCAGATCGCCCTCCCGGATGCCGCATTTTTGGGCAGGGCTTTTCCCGCCCACGCCCTCCAGGGCGGACACATCCACCACCAGCACGCCGTTGGCAAAGAGCTTGATGCCCACCGCCTGGCCCAAGGGGATCACGGTTTTCTCCTGGGCGTATGCGCACTGCACACAGGCTGTAAGCGCCAGCACAGCCGCCGCGCACAGTGCTGCCATACGCCGCCAAAGGGACTTGCTTTTGGTTTCATACATGCAGCCACCCCTCGCTTTTTCATTTTTCTTGTCGCCGACGACATGCTTTACTTTGTGCCGAGTAAACAAAAAAATAAGCGGCAATTATAGGAGAATGTGACGCATTTTTCTGTGATCCCGTATGATAACTATCATGTAAAATAGTCGTATAAATTTGGATATTTTTTAAAAATTTGAACCGTCCTCCCCCCTCTGGCCCCACAGGGTTATTGCTTTTCGGAGAAGGACACAGTATAATATATTGCATCTATTCACCCAATGGGAAAGAGGTTTCACGCCATGAGAATTACCGTAAAAGTAGGTACATCCACCCTGACCCACGCCACGGGTCGGCTGAACATCCAGCGCATTGAGAAGCTGTGTAAGGTGCTCAGCGATCTGAAAAATGCAGGCCATGAGATCATTCTCGTCTCCTCCGGCGCCATCGGCATGGGCGTTGGCAAGCTGAACCTGCCCGGCCGGCCGGCAGATATGCCCGGCAAGCAGGCTGCCGCTGCCGTAGGCCAGTGTGAGCTGATCTACACCTACGACAAGCTCTTCGGCGAGTATAACCACACCGTGGCACAGCTCCTGCTTACCGGCGAGGACATCAAAAACGGCCAGCGCAGCCAAAACGTGCGCAACACTCTCACACGCTTGCTGGAGCTGGGCGCCCTGCCGGTCATCAACGAAAATGACGCCGTAGCCACGGACGAAATCGGCGTGGAGAACACCATCGGCGAAAATGACACTCTCTCGGCTATAGTGGCCGCCGCCATCGGTGCGGACCTGCTGGTGCTGCTGTCAGACATTGACGGCCTTTATGATAGCGACCCCCACCAAAACCCAGGCGCCCGCATCATCCCCACTGTGAAAAATGTGGACGATCACATTTACGCCCTGGCTGGCGGCACCGGCTCCGCCCTGGGCTCAGGCGGCATGGTTACTAAGCTCAATGCCGCTGTCATCGCCACCGAGGCAGGCTGCGAAATGGTCATTTCTAACGGCAGCAAGCCTGAGTTGCTCTACGACATTGCTCAGGGAAAGCCCGTGGGCACAAGATTTTTGAGAAAGGAAGCCTAACGCCATGACAACCATGGAAATCATCCGCCGCACCCGCACCGCCAGAACTGATCTGCACACCCTAACGGCAGAGGACAAAAACCGTCTGCTCCTGTCCATGGCAGAGAGTCTCCGCCGGCACACAATGGATATCCTTCGCGCCAACGCCCTGGATGTGGAGGCCGCTCAGGGCAAAATTTCCGATGTGATGCTGGACCGTCTGCGGCTGGATGAGGGCCGCATCGCCGCCATGGCCGACGGTATATGCGCCGTGGCCCAGCTGCCCGACCATACGGGCCGCATCCTGTCCGAAACGAAGCATCCCAACGGCATGATCATCTATAAAAAACAGGTACCCCTGGGCCTGGTGGCCATCATCTATGAAAGCCGTCCCAATGTTACCTCCGATGCGGCGGCTTTGGCCATTAAGAGCGGCAATGTCTGCGTTCTGCGCAGCGGCCGCGAGGCCATCGGCAGTGCCCGGGCTATCACCGCTGCCCTCAAGGAGGGTATCTCCGCTGTAGGTGGTAACCCGGATATTCTCAATATTTTGGAGGACACCAGCCACGACAGCGCCCGTCAGTTGATGCAGGCCAAGGGCCTGGTGGACCTGCTCATTCCCCGGGGCGGTGCGGGCCTTATCCGTGCCTGTGTGGAAAATGCCACCGTCCCCTGCATCGAGACCGGCACCGGCATCTGCCATGTCTATGTGGATGAATTTGCCGACCTGGAAAAAGCTGCAAAAATTATCATCAACGCCAAAACCAGTCGTCCCTCCGTCTGTAACGCCGAGGAGGTCTGCCTGGTCCATAGGGCTGTGGCAGAAAGATTCCTGCCTATGCTGAAAAAAGCCCTGGTGGACGACCGCCAGGCGGCGGGCCAAATCCCCGTGGAGCTGCGCCTTGACCCAGCGGCAGCCCAGATCATCCCCGGCACGCCCGCCACAGACCGGGATTTTGACACGGAATTCTTAGACTATATTCTGGCCGTGGCCGTGGTAGACAGCGTAGATGCCGCCATCGCCCATATTTTGCAGCACTCCACCGGCCACAGCGAGTCCATCGTCACGGAAAATGCCGAAAACGCCCGGCGCTTTGAGGACGAAACGGACAGCGCCGCCGTTTATGTCAACGTCTCCACTCGCTTCACCGACGGCGGCGAATTCGGCCTGGGCTGCGAAATGGGTATCTCCACTCAAAAGCTCCACGCCCGGGGACCCATGGGCCTGGATGAGCTGAGTACCTATAAATATATCATCTGCGGCAACGGCCAGATCCGCTGACACTCCCTCGCCGCTCTCTCATACATAAAACGACCGCCCCCGTCAGTTTCGGGGGCGGTCGTTTATGTATGGGGTTTATTATTTGTTCAGGAACTCATCGATGGACTTGGCGCCCAGCTTGCCGGCACCCATGGCCAGGATGACGGTGGCGGCACCGGTAACGGCATCGCCGCCGGCATAGACGCCCTCGCGGGAGGTGAGGCCATCCTCATTGACAATGATGCAGCCCTTCTTATTGACCTCCAGGCCCTTGGTAGTGGCCTTGATAAGGGGGTTGGGGGTGGTGCCCAGGGACATGATGACGGCATCCACAGGAAGGTCGAACTCGCTGCCCTTCTTCTCCACAGGGCGGCGGCGGCCGGAGGCATCCGGCTCACCCAGCTCCATCTCAATGCAGGTCATGGATCTCACACAATCCTGCTCGTCGCCATTGATCTGAACGGGGTTATTGAGGGTCTTGAAGATGACGCCCTCCTCGATAGCATGCTCTACCTCCTCGTGACGGGCAGGAAGCTCCTCCATACCGCGGCGGTACACCACATACACCTCGGCGCCCAGACGCTTAGAGCAGCGGGCAGCGTCCATAGCCACGTTGCCGCCGCCGACAACAGCGACCTTCTTGCCCTTGAGGTCCATAATAGGGGTGTCAGAGTCGGACTTATAGGCCTTCATCAGATTGATACGGGTGAGGAACTCGTTGGCGGAATACACGCCCTTGAGATTCTCGCCGGGAATGTGCATAAACATGGGCAGACCCGCGCCGGAGCCCACAAACACGGCCTCAAAGCCGTTTTCCTCCATCAGCTCGTCGATGGTGATGGTGCGGCCCACAACGATGTTGGTCTCCACCTTCACGCCCATGGCCTTGAGCCCGTCCACTTCCTTCTGCACGATGGTCTTGGGCAGACGGAACTCGGGAATGCCGTACACCAGCACGCCGCCGGCCAGGTGCAGGGCCTCGTACACGGTGACATCATAGCCCTTCTTGGCCAGGTCGCCGGCGCAGGTAAGGCCGGCAGGGCCGGAGCCTACAACAGCTACCTTATGGCCGTTAGACTGGGGCTTTTCGGGGGCCTCGGTGCTGTGGGCGTTGTGCCAATCGGCCACGAAGCGCTCCAGGCGGCCGATACCCACGGCCTCACCCTTCTTACCCCGGACGCAGTGCATCTCGCACTGGCTCTCCTGGGGGCAGACGCGGCCGCACACGGCGGGCAGGGAGCTGGTCTGATGGATCACCTGATAGGCGCCCTCATAGTCCTTTTCCACGATCTTTTGAATAAACTCGGGGATGCGGACATTTACGGGGCAGCCGTTTACACAGGGGTGGGCCTTGCAATTCAGGCACCGGGCAGCCTCGTCCAGAGCCTGCTCCTCAGTGTAGCCCAGGGCCACCTCCAGAAAGTTATGATTGCGGACGTTGGGGTCCTGAGAAGGCATAGGATTCTTATCCTGACGCATATTCACAGCCATCTTACTTTACCTCCTTCTTAAAGAGGTTGCAGACCTCTTCGTGCTTATGTACCTCGAAATCGTGATACATCTGGTTGCGCTTGACAGCCAGGTCCCAATCCACCTTCTGCCCGTCGAAGTCGGGGCCGTCCACGCAGGCGAACTTGGTCTCGCCGCCTACGGTCAGGCGGCAGCCGCCGCACATGCCGGTGCCATCGATCATGATGGGGCTCATGGAGACAGTGGTGGGCATGCCATAGGGCGCAGTGGTCTTGCAGACAAACTTCATCATGACCATGGGGCCGATGGCGAAAATCTCGTCATACACATTACCGGCGTCCAGCAGCTCCTTCAGGGCCTCAGTGACCAAGCCCTTCTGGCCATAGGAGCCGTCATCGGTGCAGACCTTCAGGACGGAGGAAACGGCCTTGAACTTATCCTCCAGAATCACCACATCCTTGCTCTTAAAGCCCACCACGGCGTGGACCTCGGCCCCGCAATCGTGGAACTTCTTCAGCACCGGATAGGCGATGGCGCAGCCGACGCCGCCACCCACTACGCAGACCTTTTTCTTGCCCTCAGTCTCAGTGGGCTTACCCAGAGGACCGACGAAATCGTGCAGGCAATCACCCTGCTCCTTGTGGCTGAGCTTTTCCGTGGTGGCGCCCACGGTCTGCACAATGATCGTAACGGTGCCCTTTTCCCGGTCATAGTCATGGATGGTGATGGGGATACGCTCGCCATTTTCATCCACCCGCAGGATGATGAACTGGCCCGGCTGTGCCTTCTTGGCCACCATGGGAGCCTCGATCTCATACAGGATCACGGTCGGCTTCAAGGCTGTTTTTGTAACAATGCGATACATACGTTATCTTCCTTCCTCGTTGAGTTCTTTTGGAAAAATACTGTCTTACTTGCCGGAAGTTTGTTCCAGGGTTTATTTTAACATTAAATTTTCATTCCGTCAATTGCTCCGCCCAACATCTCCGGCGAGAATCGTCACCTTTCGGCCCTCGATCCGCACCTCGCCGCCGTCGCGCATTTTCTTCAGCTCCCGCATCATGGCGCTGCGGTCGGTGGATATGTAGTCCGCCAGGGCACTGAGGGAAAAGGGCAAGTTGAAGCTTCCGCCGTTTTTGGCCTGCTGCAGAGAGAAATAGCACAACAGCTTATCCCGGATGCTGCGGCGGCTAAGCACCTCCACCCGCTCAGACAGGGCCGATGCCTTCTCGCTGATAAGGTGGAACATATTCTCTATCATGCGGTTGTGATGGCCGCAGTTTTTTTCACACCGGTTCTCCAGCTTTTCCTCCGGGAAAAACCAAACGCAGCAGGGCTTTTCACATGTCACGTCCACGCTGTCGCCCAGCACGTTGCGAAACATGAGCATCTCCCCAAACACACCCCCGGGCTGCAGATGCTCTAAAATGGTGCGGTCTCCCCGCTGATCCACCCGCTCCACAATGGCCGAGCCTGTAGCCAGCACGCCGATGGTGCGGCGGCCGGAATCAAAATCGTAGACCAGCTCCTCGGGCTTGAAGCACCGCTCCTGCACCCCGAAGCACTCGTAGATGCGCCGGCACTCCTCCGGTGAGATTCCGTCAAATACCGGCGTTTGGGGAATGGTCATAGTCCGCCTCCCTTTCCGGGCTGTCTGCGCCGCAGCGCAGGCCCCTCTTATCTCTCTTATGGCCGATGATAACATACACGATGATATACACCACACCGCCCCAGGCAAAACCTGCCGCCAGGTCTATGAAGGCATGCTGCTTCACCAGCAGCGTAGACGCTGCAATGATGACAAACCATACGGTACCCAGGACCTGCCAGATCCGCTTCAGCTTCGGCGAGTGCCACATGGCGGCAATAGCTGCCACCACGCCCAGCACATGAACGCTGGGAAACACATTGGCATTATTATCGGCGGCCCAGGTCATCTGCAGGATCCAGGTGCAGATATTATGCCGGGGCAGCACCGCCGGGCGCAGGTCCTGTCCGTTGGGCACGAGAAAGCAAAAGAGGGTGGCGGTGGTGTAGGCGATGGCGATAAACCACATATACCGCCGGAAGCTCTCCGGATCCTTTACAATGAAAAACACACCCAGTACAAACAGCAGGATGCTCCAGCTGTTGTAGGGAATGACGAAGTACTCACAGAAGGGGATGTAGTTGTCAATAGCGGTCTGGGTGGCCCAGTAATTGTCGGTGACCACATGCTCCACAGTGAAGTACATAATCAAATATACCGGCATATATAGGCCCCACCACATATGGGGATGGGTTTTAATGAATTGCTTGATTTTTTGCATGAATATCCTCCAACGCAGCTATACCGGCGAAAAATCCCTTACCTTTTCCGCCTGTTGGCAGCCAGCTTAGCGAGGTCTTTTAGAGAAGCGGACGCCGCAGGGCTGCAAATAAGCACCCTGCCATTATAACACATTTCCCGGCAGATGCCATAGGGAGAAACAGAAATATCACAGTTTTTTAACATTTTTTAAATGCGGCGACTTGCGGAAAGGGCCGTTCTTATATTATACTGTATACATCTGTCAAATTTTGAGGAGGACGCAGTATGCTGCTGAACCGTGAAAACAAAGAAAACCGCCAGGTGGTGCTGACCATCCAGGTGGAGCAAAGCGCCTGGGAAAAGGCCCTGGAGGACGCTTATGAGCAGAGCAAGTCTCTTTTTAAAAAAGAGGACGGCTCCTTGCCCACCCGTCAGGAAATGGAGGAAAAGCACGGCGCGGATGTGTTCTATCAGGACGCGGTGAACAGCACCTTCCCCGTGGCTCTGGTGGAGGCCGTGCGCCAGGAGGATATCAGCGTGGCCGGCGCTCCGGAGCTGAGCGTGGAGGCCATTGGCCCCGAGGGCTATGTATTCACCGCCCTTATTGATTTGTATCCGGAGGTGAAGCTGGGCCAGTACAAGGGGCTCTCCGCCCCCCGGCCTCAGGTGGAGCTGTCCGATGACGACGTCACCGCCGCCATTGACGAGTATCTGCAGGGCCACCTTACCGAGGAGCACCCGAAAAAGGCCGCCATGGGCGACGAGGTGGTGCTGGACTTTGAGGGCTTTGTAAACGGCGTTCCCTTTGAGGGGGGCAAGGCCGAGGAATATCCCCTGCTGCTGGGCAGCGGCTACTTTATCCCCGGGTTTGAGGAGCAGGTGGCCGGCATGGCCGTGGGCGACGAGCGGGACATCCCCGTCACCTTCCCCACCCAGTACGCCCCGGAGCTGGCGGGCAAGGACGCAGTGTTCCACATCAAGGTCCACAAGATCACCCGCCGGGCAAGGCCCGTCATGAGTGAGGAATTTGCCAAATCCCAGGGCTTTGCCGATGCCTCCGCCCTGCGCCGGAGCATCATGGAGCAGGCCGTGCGCGATAAGCAGCAGGAGGCCGCCGATGCCTACGCCGATGCTCTGGTGCAGCAGGTCATCGAGGGCATGGAGGTGGAGATTCCGGAGCGGATGGTCACCTGCCAGCTGGACGGGCTCATGCATGACTTAGAGCAGCAGCTGATGCAGCAGGGCGCCACCATGGACGCCTATCTGGAGATGGCCGGTATCACCCGGGAGGACCTGCGCCGCCAGGCGGAAGCCAGCGCCCGGGCCTCCGTGGAATTTGAGCTGGCCATGACGGAAATTGCCCGGCTGGAGGACATCCGCTTCACTGACGCGGAGCTGGAGGAGAAATACACCCAGATGTCCGCCCTCTACGGCATGACCCCGGAGCAGCTGAAGCAGAACCTGCCCATAGAGCGCCTGACCCACGACCTGCGCCTGGCCCGGGCCCGGGCCATTGTGGTGGACAGCGCCAAGCCTCTCTGAGCCAATAAGCCAAAAGCGGAGGAGCCATAGGGCTCCTCCGCTTTTTATGACATTTTCTTCTTCCCCGGGGTGAGCTTGCGCTTGTTGCCCTGCTCATCCACGATCCAGGTGTTGTCCAGCTCCCGGCGGAGATTGCCCATGATGCTGTTTAGATACTCCTGCCGCAGGGCGGCCCGCTCCTCGGTCTCCTCCGGGGTCAGGCCCTGAGGGGTCTTGGCCTTGCGGGCCAGCTCGTTGATCCGTTCTATTTTCTTCTGTTCCATAGAATCGCTCCTTATATAAATCGTTTCATCATAATGCCCGTGCGGCCCTTGCGGCTCTGTCCGCCCACCTCCGCCAGGCAGCACTTGCCCAGGCCCCGGATTGTCAGCACATCCCCCTGCTCCACCGAAAAATCCGGCCTGATGCAGGGCATCCAGTTTACCTCCGCCTTGCCGCTGCGGATCAGCTCCGCCGCTGCGCTGCGGCTGATGGAAAAGCCCGCGGCGGCCACGCTGTCCAGCCGCAGGGAGGCCACAGTGTCCCGAATCAGCTTCACCGGCTGCTCCGGCACGGCAATCTCCTCCAGCCCGATCTCCGCCACGCGCAGAGGCACCCGGCCCGCCTGCTTCCATTCCCGCAGGAGGAAGTCCGCCACGCTGCTGCCCACCAGCACATCCGCCCAGTGGGGCGACACCAGAATATCCCCCACCTTCTCCCGTGTCAGGCCCAGGCCCATAAGGCTGCCCAAAAAATCCCGATGGGTGGGGTGGTCCGTCTCATAGAACCGGCATCGCAGGCACCGCACCGCCGTTTCGTCCGGCCCATCCATCCAATCCGGCAAAAAGTGCAGCTGCCGGCGCTGGGCTCCCTCGCAGCCGCCCCAAAAGGCAAACCCCTCCCGATCGCCCAGGGCCTGCATCAGCTGCCCGGCCAAGGCCTGCTCATGGGGAGAGAGAAATCCGCTCGCCTCCGGCACATTCCGGCTGCGGCAGCGCTCCCAGCCGTCCCATAGGCGGCCCAGCAGCACCCGCTCCTCCGCCGAGGCGGTGAGTTTATCCAAAAGCTCCCTGCGGTTCAAAACCATTCCTCCCGTAGTTTGTGGTAAAAACGCCCTGCCAAAGCAGGGCGTTTTATGATCGTTACCAAACCAAGACCTCAATAGTAAGAGTCTGTCCCTCCACCGAGGCGGTGATGTTGGCCTTTCCGGAGGAAACCGCCGTTACCACACCCGAGGCATCCACGGTGACAATTTGGCTGTCAGAAGAACTCCAGGTGACCGTGGCATCTGTCCCATCCACCTCCAGAGGAACCGTATCCCCGACATAGAAGGAAAACTGCTCTGTCACTTCTGAGTCAAAAGCCTTCAGGGAAAGATCCTTCCCGGTAGGCGTATCCGGCTGATCCACCGCTGCCGTCACCGCCACGCGGCAGGTGGCCGTGGTGTCCGCCGCCGAGGCCGTTATCACAGCGCTGCCGGTGCTCACGGCCTGCACGGTGCCGTTGGCGGAGACAGTGGCCACGGCCTCGTCGCTGCTGGAGAAGGCCACCTTGTCCGCGCCGGAAACCGTAAGCGCAAAGCTGCTGCCCACGGTAAGCTCCACACTGGTTTTATTCATGGTCAGCACGGCGGGCTCGGGGGTGGGGGCATCCTTTTCGCCGGTAAAAAATGCCGTGATCTGGTTGCCGAATATGGTATAGGCCGCCAAACCCAGCACCAGCACCAGGCACACGATCACCACGCCGCCGCCCACCTTGGGCTTGGCCCGGCCGCCGCCGGTGCGGCGCCCGGCGTTCTTCACGGGCTTGCTGCTATGGCGTTCTTCATCCTCTTGGCAGAAGGGGCAGGTTTTATATGTATCGGAGAACATCTCTCCGCATTTCGGGCATTTCAGCAGACGCATTGTATATCCTCCCAGGCAAATTCTATACGTTCTATTATACGGTTTTCTCCCCATGCGTCAACTGAAAAACATGGAAATTCATCCTTTTTTTACATTGTTCCTTGCTTTTGTCCACTCAGTTTTCTATAATAGAATAAAATGTATTGAAGCGGAGGGTCATCGCCTATGCATACCATGATCATCGGCATCGCCGGGGGCACCGGCAGCGGCAAAACCACCCTGACGGACCACCTGGCCGCCCACTTCGGCCCGGCCATCAGCGTGGTGCATCATGACAACTATTATAAGCGCCAGGACGTCCCCTTTGAGGTGCGCTGCCAGCAAAACTACGACCATCCCGATGCCTTTGACACGGATCTGATGGTCCAGCAGCTGAAGGAGCTGAAGGCCGGCCGCGCCATTCGCTGCCCTGTGTACTCCTATGCCGACCACAACCGCACCGATGAAACGGTGCTCATCCGGCCCGCCCCGGTGATTATCGTAGAGGGCATCCTCATTTTCCACGACCCCCGGCTGCGGCAGCTGATGGATATCCGCATCTTTGTGGAGACCGATGCCGACGTGCGCATCCTGCGCAGGGCTCTGCGGGATGTGGAGGAGCGGGGCCGCTCCATGCAATCCATTGTGCAGCAATACCTCACCACCGTCAAGCCCATGCATGAGCAGTTTGTGGAGCCCACGAGAAAATATGCCGACATTGTGGTGCTGGAGGGCGGGCACAACCTGGTGGCCCTGGATCTCATTATGCAGCGCATTGCCGGCCACATTGCGGAAAATCCGCCGGAGGATGCAACATGAGCGGAGGCAGGCTCCTTCGGTACTCCTTGGCGGGGCTGTGCATCGCTCTGGCAGCGTTCTTCCTGCTGCCCTTGGCCATCGGTGCGCACCATATCGGGATGTTTTTCCCGGCGGCGGTGCTGGGTGTCCTGGCGTGGATGCTCCTGCGCCCCCAAAAGCTCAAAATGCTGCTCACCGGCAAGGGCCGCATCCTGTGGCGCAGCCTGCTGGCGCTTTTCGCCGCGGGCCTGCTGTGCGTGGCCGTGATCCTGGGGCTGATGGTTCGTCAGGCGGCGGACCGGCCCGAGGCCGTAGGGCCCTGCACGGTGCTGGTGCTGGGGTGTGAGGTCCGGGGCCTTCGGCCCAGTAAGATGCTGGCTGCCCGCATCGACAGCGCCTACGATTATCTCACCGCCAATCCCGAAGCAGTGTGCGTGGCCTGCGGCGGCATGGCTGACGACGAGATCATCACCGAGGCCCGGTGCATCCGGGACGAGCTGGTGCGCCGGGGCATCGACCCGGGGCGGATCTATCTGGAGGAAAAGTCCCTGAACACCCGGCAGAACATCTCCTATGCCGTGGACATCATCCGGGCAAAGGGCCTGCCCACGGAGGTAGCCGTGGCCAGCGACAATTTTCATCAGCTACGGGCGGCCGTATATGCCCGCGGCAGCGGCCTGAAGGCCCAATCCCTGGGCTGCCGGTCCTACTGGCTTCTGGCCCCCGGCTACTGGGCCAGGGAGGTCATTGCCGTAGCCGCCGCCTGGGCCTTCGGGCGATAAAGTAATAGTGATTTGTATATTCTTGCCCGGTTTATACAAATAGGAGTCAAAAGCTTCCTGGCACTTGTATCCGCAGACTACAGGCTTTTTTCTTGCAAGGCTCTTTGGATTTTGCGGCGATCTCAAAAAAACAGACGGCTGACTATGTCAGCCGTCTGCTTTTTCAGAAGGAAAATACCACGCCCACCACGGCGGAGGCCAGAATGAACAAAATAGGATGCAGGCCCTTGGTGGGCTTCACCCATCGGGTGAGGACCAGCAGCACAGCTGCAAGAAGGACGGCCTTCCAGTTCAGCGCAGCCAGGCCCGTCATGCCGCTGTTGAGCAGGGCCACTCCCGCCACACTGAGACCCGCCGCCGCCACCATGGCCGCCGAAGCCGGGCGCAGGCCGTAGAACACGCTCTGGACGATGCGGCTGTCCCGGAAGCTGCGCAGAAACGCGGCGATGATCAAAATAACGATGATAGACGGCGTTATCAGGCCAATGGTAGCAATGACCGCCCCCAGAACGCCCCCCACCTGGAAGCCCACATAGGTAGCCATATTCACACCGATGGGGCCCGGAGTGGACTCGGACACTGCCAGCATATCGGCGATTTGGGAGGTGGTGAACCAATCCGGATGCCGGGCGGACATATCATAGAGGAAGGGCAGGGTGGCCATGCCGCCGCCGACGGCAAAAAGGCCGGTCTTAAAATACTCGTAAAACAGCAGCAGATAGATCATTTCTTCTCCCTCCCCTTCACGGCCTGAAGCACTACGCCCGCCAGGCCCGCCGCCAGCACATACAGAATGGGCGACACATCGAGAACGAAGGACAAAACCAGGATCACCCCGAAAATCCCCCAGCACCAGGCATCCTTCATAGCTCCCTTCACCAGCTTCAGCACGGCATTAAAGATCAGCACGCACACGCACACCCGGATGCCTGCAAAGGCGTGCTGCACCCAACTAAAGTGGGCGTAGGCGGTGATGACCTTGGCCAAGGCGGAGATGATGATAAGGGACGGGAACACTACCCCCAGGGTGGCTATGATGCCGCCGGCGACCCCGGCGTGTTTCTGCCCCACAAAGGTGGCAGTGTTCACGGCGATGACACCCGGGGTACACTGGCCGATGGCGAAATAGTCCGTCAGCTCCTCGTCGGTGGCCCAGCCCTTTTTCTCCACCACCTCACGCTGCAATATAGGCAGCATGGCGTAGCCCCCGCCAAAGGTCATGACGCCCACCTTGGCGAAGGTGTAAAACAGCTCCCAAAGATCTTTCAGCATTGTTATCACTCCGTATATCCATAAAGTCCGCGCACCGACACCTCGCCGCTGCGCACGGTCTCCTCTGTTCCGTCCTCATGGCGCACCACCAGGCCGTACCGCTCATCAATTCTCAGGGCCTGCACCGTCTCCCGGGTATCGCCCCGAAGAAGGCGCACGGTCCTGCCTACATTCAGGCAGGCCGCCCGATAGTCTTCCAGCCATTTTTCCGGGGCAAACAGCACCTCCCGGCGCAGGTAGTCCATCTCCTCCAGCAGGGCCGCCGCCAATTGGGCCCGGCAGACCCTTCCGCCCAGGGACAGGTCCAGAGAGGTGGCAATGTCCGCCACCTCGCCGGTAAAATCCTCCGGCTGCTGGTGAACATTGATGCCGATGCCCACCACCACATGAGACACATGGCCGCTCTCGCCCTCCAGGGACATCTCCGTGAGGATGCCCGCCAGCTTACGCCCCCCCAGCACCAGGTCATTGGGCCACTTGATCTGCGGCCGGACACCGGTCACCCGCTGAATGGCGCGGCAGACAGCCACGGCGCTGAGAGCCGTCAGCGGCAGGAGCTCCTCCGGGGCGCAATCGGGCCGCCAGAGGATGGAGAAAAACAGGCCCTTGCCTGCCGGGGACTGGAAGCTGCGGCCCCGGCGCCCTCGGCCCGCCGTTTGGCAATCCGCCAGCACCGCCGTTCCGTCCGGGGCCCCCTCCAGAGCCAGGCGGCGGCAGAAAGAGTTGGTGGAGTCCACCGTCTCCAGCACATGGAGATTCTCCCGAGTCCGGTGTAAATACTGCTCCACCGTCTCCCGGGAGAGAAAATCCGGTGCGCCTATGAGCCGGTAGCCCCGGCCTGTGCGGGCCTCGATGTCGTACCCCTGACGGCGCAAAGCCTCCACCGCCTTCCATACGGCGGCCCGGCTGATGCCCAGGGTCCGGCTCAGCTCCTGACCGGAGAGATAGTCTCCGCTCTCCTGCAGAGCCCGGCACACACGCTGCTGACTCATGTTTCCTTCCTCCCCTCCACAAAAATATGTATTCTCACGCTCCGGGCGGACAGGGTCGCCCGCCTCTACAACGATGCCGATCTCCCTCGTAAGGTGAGGTGCCCTCACCCCGCCGCGTGTATGACAAGGCGTGCGTGCAAGGGGACCACAGATTGCCACGACCGGTTTGCGAACCGGTCTCGCAATGACATCTTTTTTTGACAAAGAGAGTGTACCACCGCAATTTGAAATTGTAAACCAAATTTATATTAAAGGATTGACAAGTTTCTTTTTTTATTGTATTGTAAACCAAAACAGTTTGCAAAGAGGTTTACAAATATGCATCAAAAAACGAAAATGCTTGCCCGGGCAGCCCTTTTAGCGGCTCTGACCGCCGTGGGAGCGTTCATTAAAATCCCCTTGGGCTACTCCTCCATCACCCTGCAATTCTTCTTCACGGCCATGGCCGGGTGCCTGCTGGGTCCTTATTGGGGCGCGGCCAGCCAGGGCGTGTATGTGCTTCTGGGCCTGGTGGGCCTGCCCATTTTCACCCTGGGCGGGGGCTTTGGCTATGTGCTTCAGCCTACCTTCGGCTTTCTGCTGGGGCTTATCCCCTCGGCCCTGGTCATTGGGCTTATTACAAGGAAAAGCCGCCGACCCCTGCGCATTATCCTGGCCTGCGCAGCGGGCCTGGCCACCCTCTACGCCGTGGGCCTGCCGTACATGGGATTGATTCTCAATGTGTACCTGGGCAAGGGCTGGAGCCTGGGACGGCTGCTGCGGGATGGGATGCTCCTGTTCCTCCCCGGAGACGCCCTGAAAATCGCCGTGGCGGCAATTCTGTTCCCCAAGCTATCAGTTTTTTTCGACAAAAAACAGTGAGCTTTTCGGTTTAGAATTGGACTTACTCCTAATTGCCTTTTGTCATTTGCCGCCGTATAATGTTCGAGATGAAATTTGAAGGGAGGCGACGACATGACCTTTTCTAACGCAAAAAAGAAATGCCCGATTGTTGGCGCCTCTGTTTTCATTTCTATATTTCCTTTTTGACCGGTATTTTTACCGGTCAATTTTTTTGCCGGTTTACAATTAAAAATGTAAATAAAATGAAGGAGGAGTTTCCCATGAAGAAGAAACACAACTTAGGCAATGAGGCCGTCTACGACGCCCGCACTCTGGGCCTGCCCCGGATGCTGGTGCTGGGCCTGCAGCATCTGTTCGCCATGTTCGGCGCCACGGTGCTGGTGCCCATCCTGGTGCAGAGCTACGGTCTGCCGCTCTCCATCCAGACCACCCTGCTGTTTGCGGGTCTGGGTACGCTGCTGTTCCATGTCTGCACCAAGCTGAAGGTCCCGGCCTTCCTGGGCTCCTCCTTCGCCTTCCTGGGCGGCTTCGAGGCGGTAGCCAAGCTGGATGTGGGCAGGTTCGCCACCATGACCGGTGAGGAAAAGCTCCCCTACGCCCTGGGCGGCATTGTCATCGCCGGCGGGCTGTACCTGGTGCTGGCCCTGCTGTTCAAGCTGGTAGGCCCCCAGAAGGTCATGCGCTTCTTCCCCCCCATCGTCACCGGCCCCATCATCATCCTTATCGGTCTGAACCTCTCCGGCACCGCCATCTCCAATGCCTCCACCTGCTGGTGGCTGGCTCTGGTGGCCATCGCCATCATCATCGTGGCCAACATCTGGGGCAAGGGCATGGTAAAGATCATCCCCATCCTGCTGGGTGTGGTGGGCAGCTACATTGTGGCCCTCATCGCCGGCCAGGTGGATTTCACCGAGGTAGGCAAGGCCGACTTTGTGGGTCTGCAGCAGTTTGTCATCGCCAAGTTTGACCTGACCTCTATCCTGGTCATGGCTCCCATCGCCATCGCCGCCATGATGGAGCACATCGGCGACATCTCCGCCATCTCCTCCACCACCGGCAAGAACTTCATCGCAGACCCCGGCCTGCACCGCACCCTCCTGGGCGACGGCCTGGCCACGGCGGTGGCCGGTATGTTCGGCGGCCCTGCCAACACCACCTACGGTGAGAATACCGGCGTCCTGGCTCTGAGCAAGGTCTACGATCCCCGGGTCATCCGCCTGGCAGCCCTGTACGCCATCATTCTCTCCTTCTCCCCCAAGTTTGACGCCCTGGTCAACTCCATCCCCACGGCCATCGTGGGCGGTGTCAGCTTCGTGCTGTACGGTATGATCTCCGCTGTGGGTGTGCGCAATGTGGTGGAGAACAAGGTAGACCTGACCAAGTCCCGGAACCTGATCATCGCTGCGGTGATCTTCGTCAGCGGCCTGGGCTTCAGCTCCACCGGCGGCATCACCTTCACTGTGGGCAGCGCGGACATCACTCTCACGGGTCTGGCCATCGCGGCCCTGTGCGGCGTGATCCTCAACGCCATCCTCCCCGGCAACGACTACGAGTTCGGCACAGATCCCCAGGGCGACAAGTCCGCCGACCTGGGCAGCTACTAAGGCAAGACAAAAAAATACCCAAACAGGAGGCGGCCTATGCCGTCTCCTGTTTTTTGCGGGAAGGGACCTACGGCCGGCCACACGGGCCCCGCCCCTACGCACCCCATGAGATGGACTTCCGTAGGGCGGCGTGCCCTCACGCCGCCGCAAAGGACGGGCAGTGTCGTCCACCCCTACGAGCTCCCTTTTTCCTTTAAAAGTACCGAGCGCCCCATTTTTGGGGCGCTCGGTGCATTTGGATTTTGATTTTTACTTCTTGGCCTTGCTGTCCACCACCTGGCGGAGCAGGGCGACAAACGCATCCAGGGACATGGCGCCCAGATCGCCGTCGGTCCGGTGCCGGGGAGATACGGTTCCGTTTTCCATGTCGCGGTCGCCTACCACTACCATGTAGGGCACCTTCTCCATCTGCGCATCGCGGATCTTCTTGCCGATCTTCTCGTTGCGGTAGTCCACCTCCACCCGGAAGCCCTGACTCTCCAAAGCCTTGGCTGCATCGGCGCAGTAGTCGGCAGCCCGGTCGGTGACGGGCAGGAAGCGCACCTGCTCGGGTGCCATCCAGGTGGGCAGGGCGCCGGCATACTCCTCAATGAGGTAGGCCAGGGTGCGCTCATAGCAGCCCAAGGAGGTACGGTGGATGATATACGGCAGAGCCTTTTCGCCGTTCTCATCGATATAGTACATGCCGAAGCGCTGGGCCAGGAGCATATCGATCTGGATGGTGACCAGGGTGTCCTCCTTGCCGAAGACGTTCTTATACTGAATGTCCAGCTTGGGGCCGTAGAAGGCGGCTTCGTTGATGCCGATCTCGTACTTCACGTCCAAATCGTCCAGTATCTGGCCCATGACGCGCTGGGCCTCGTCCCACTGCTCCTTGGTGCCCTCGTACTTGTTGTTGGGGTTGGCGGGGTCCCATTGGGAGAAGCGGAAGGTACATTTATCCAGCAGGCCCACGGTGCCCAGGCAGTACTTGGCCAGCTCCAGGCAGCCCTTGAACTCCTCCTCCAGCTGGTCTGGGCGCAGCACCAAATGGCCCTCGGAAATAGTGAACTGGCGGACGCGGATGAGCCCGTGCATCTCGCCGGAGTCCTCATTGCGGAACAGGGTAGAGGTCTCGCCCAGGCGCATGGGCAGATCGCGGTAGGAGCGTTGGCGGTTCAGATACACCTGGTACTGGAAGGGGCAGGTCATGGGCCGCAGGGCAAAGCACTCCTTGGTCTCGTCGTGGGGGTCGCCCAGGATGAACATACCGTCCAGGTAATGATCCCAGTGGCCGGAGATCTTATAAAGCTCCCGCTTGGCCATGAGGGGGGTCTTGGTCAGCAGGTAGCCCCGCTTCTGCTCAACATCCTCCACCCAGCGCTGTAAAAGCTGAATGACCCGGGCGCCCTTGGGCAGCAGAATGGGCAGGCCCTGTCCGATATAGTCCACGGTGGTGAAGTACTCCAGATCCCGGCCCAACTTATTGTGGTCGCGCTTGAGGGCCTCCTCCCGCTGCTTCAGATACTCGTCCAGCTCCTCCTTTTTGGGAAAAGCCACGGCGTAGATACGCTGAAGCATCTTGCGGTTGCTGTCGCCCCGCCAATAGGCGCCGCAGCACTGGGTCAGCTTGATGGCATTACCCTTGATGCGGCCGGTGGAGTCCAGGTGGGGGCCTGCGCACAGGTCTACGAACTCGCCCTGCTTATAAAACGAGATGTGTGCGTCGGCGGGCAGATCGTTAATAAGCTCCACCTTGTAGGGCTCGTCCTTCTCCTGCATGAAGGCAACGGCCTCGGCCCGGGGCAGCTCGAAGCGCTCCAGCTTCAGCTTTTCCTTGCAGATCTTGCGCATCTCCGCCTCCAGGGCGTCCAGATGCTCCTGGGTAAAGTTGAAGGGAGCGTCGAAGTCGTAGTAAAAGCCGCCCTCGATGCTGGGACCAATGGCCAGCTTCACCTCCGGATACAGGCGCTTAACGGCCTGGGCCAGCACATGGGAGCAGGTGTGCCAATAGGTTTTGCGATACTCCGGGTTTTCAAAGGTATAGATGTTTTCTTCGCTCATGGGTCATATTCTCCTTTCTTGGGGTGACAAAAAGCCTCACCCCTGACAAAATTCAGGGGTGAGGTAAAAAGCTTTACTCCACGGTTCCACCCTGCTTACGGAAATACTCCGTCGCTCGTGTCCTCTGTAACGGGAGGCCCCGTTCCGCTCCTCACGGACAGCTCGGGAGTGGTACCGATCCTTCCTCACCGCAGTGCGCTTTCAGCCGGGGCGCTCCTCTCTTTGGCGGCAGGCGGGGATCTCTTCTCCGTCAATGCATTTTCTTGATTACAGCATATTATAAGCACCTTTTCCCGGCTTGTCAATGGACAAGTTGCAAATTTTTTTCCTGCAAAATTTCCTCTGCCCTGTCCACCACGGTGGCCCGGGGTGCTACGGCCAGCAGCTTCTCCCGGCCCCGGAAGCCCCAGCTCACGCCGATATACTTCATGGTGCAGTTTTGCGCCGTCTGAATATCCACCTCGCTGTCGCCCACATAGATGGCCCTATCCCGGGGGCAGCCCAGCTCCTTCAAGGCGCAAAGCACCAGATCCGGCGCGGGCTTGGGCGGCAGATCGTCCCGCTGGCCGAAGGCCGGCACGCCGGGGAAGAACTTCTGGGCCAAAGCTTTGGTGGTGGGGTCGGGCTTATTGGAGACGATGGCCACCTGCACTCCGGATTTCCGGAGCCTGTCCAGCAGCTCCGGAATCCCCGGATAGGGGCGGGTCTTGATGCAGTTGTGGGCCTGGTACCAGGCCTTATACTCTGTCAGCAGGGCCGCAAATTCCTCCTCCCCCACCGTATCCGGCAGGGCCCGGCGCATGAGCTTTCCCGCGCCGTTTCCTACAAAAGCGCGCACCTCCTCCAGCGTCCTGGCCGGGTAGCCGTGGGCCATGAGCACATGGTTCACGGAGTCCTGCATGTCCTCCAGGGTGTCCAGCAGTGTGCCGTCCATGTCAAACAGTACGGCCCGGGCCCGGGACTTTCTGTGCAGCCTCGGCAGGTACAGCAGTAGACTGCTGCCCAGTATCAGCAACATGGCCACATAGTCCAAAGGTGCCGTCCGTTCCCGGAGAACTATCGCCCCGAGGATCGTGGTGAAGACAGGGCTTAGCGTGCAAAACAGGCTGGCCCGGTCCGCACCGATATGACTCCGGGCTATGGGCTGTAGGGTGTAGCCAAAGCCGGTACACACCACCGCCAGGGCGGCGATGATACCCCACTCCCCGCCGGTCTGAGGCAGCCGGGGCGACTCAAACAGGAAGGAAGCCAGCAGTGCATACAGGCCCAGAAAGCCCATCCCCAGTACGCCCAGGGCGGAGCCATCCGTCTTATGGCTGATGTGCTCAATGGTAATGATGGCCACAGCGCACAAAAAAGCCGCCAGCAATGCCATGCATTCTCCCGCCCCCAGGCGGAAGCCCCCGCCCTTTAGGGCCAGTATAGCCACACCCCCCACGGCGATAGCGGCGCACAGCAGGCCCATAGCCTTGGGCCGGATACGATGCAGAGCCGACTCCAGCAGCGGCACAAGGATAATAGCCAGATTCTCCAGCAGAGAAACCGTACCGGCGTGTGCCGTTTTGAGGGCCAGCATCTCGCAGCTCATCACCAGGAAAAAGAGGAAGCCCACCAGGGCTCCGCCCAAAACCGTGCAGCGCTCCAGCCTTCCCATCATCTTTTTGCCGAGCAGGGCAAACAGCAGTATAAATGCCAGCAAAAACCGCGCTGCCAGGATATTGAAAGCGCCCATGGTGCTCAACCCCATTTTGCTGAACACAAAAGAGATGCTGCAGGCTATGATAGCCGCCGTCATCAGCACCTCTGCTTTTCTCTCAGACATTTTTATACCTCCTCGGTATCGGGTCATTTTGCCCCCGTATTATATACCGCACCGCGGCGCAAAGTAAACCCCCATATTCCTCTTTTTTATCTTTTTTTAGTCCCTTTTGTGCCAAAGTTCGCATTGCAAAGGTTCGCCGCCTGTGCTATACTGATGAAAAATCGCCGGGAGGTGCGGCATGGAACGGATCTTGGCCTATTTCGGCTCCTACAAGTTCATTTTCAGTGTCTGCATCGTGGCCGCAGCCCTGGTGTGCTGGCTTTTGCTGCGGCATCTGATTCACCGCTTCACGGAGAAAATCACTGCTGCCAGCGCCCTATCCGGCCGCCGCCAGACCTACCTGGCCCTGGCGCTGAACTCCGTGCGGGGGCTGCTGGCGCTGCTGGCGCTGATCCTGGTCCTGCAGGTCCACGGGGTGAATGTCTCCTCCCTGATAGCAGGCCTGGGTATCATCGGCGCCATTGTGGGCCTGGCGCTGCAGGACATGCTGAAGGACGTTATCATGGGCACCAATATCCTCACCGGGGAGTATTTTGCCGTGGGGGATGTGATTAAGTACGGCGACCTCACCGGCGAGGTGGTGCAGTTTTCCCTGCGCTCTACCAAGATCCGGGAGCTGGCTACCAATAACATCGTCACCGTTTCCAACCGGAACATCTTTGAGGCCACAAGGGTCAGCAATGAGCTGTTTATCACTGTTCCCACCTCCTATGCCGACGATCCCAACACCATTGAGCCCTTTTTACAGCAGCTTGCACGGGAGATTTCCGCCCTGCCGGATGTTGAGAGCTGTGATTTTCTGGGGCTGAGTAATTTAGGGGAATATTCAGTGGATTACCTATGGGGTCTGCGGGCCAAGCCCGCCGTGCAAAGTGCTGTGCGCCGCCGGGCCCTGGGCCACATCCGCCACCGGTTTGCGGAAAATGGCTTTACCATCCCTTACCCGCAGATGGACGTACACACAGATTGAACACACAGCAAAAAGCAGGCCCGGGGCCTGCTTTTTTTGCCGATGAGGTAATGCTGGGCTGCAGGATTTTCTTCGTTCCGCCGCCCGGCATACATTTTATTATTTATTCCGCGGCAGCTTCCAGCATTGCCGCAGCGGCGGCCTGTCCCACCCGGCGGAAGGACTCCTCCGGCAGGAAAATCTCCATCCCCTCTCCGGTTTTCGCAAGCTCCGCCCGGCAGGCATTTACCAGGCATTCGCCGCCGGCGCCGTCCACGACCCGGCCCAAAAGGAGCACATTTTCGCACCCGAGCAATCGCCGATACCAGGGCAGGGTCTGCCCCAGCATGCGCCCCAAGGCGAAAAATGCATCCAATGCCCGGTCATCGCCGGCTTCCCCTCGATTCTGGATCCAGCGCAATCTCTGCGCCGGGGTGTCTCCCTCCGGAGCAAGGCCGCATTGGGCTGCCAAGCGGATCACGCCCTCCTGGGAGAAATACCGCTCCCCCACGCCCCGGTCCCCGGACCAAGGATCCACAGGGGCGGCAGGATGCAGGTCCACCGGTAAAAATGCCAGCTCATTGAGCCAGCCGGTAATGCGTCCGCCGCCGTCCACATAACCCCCCGCCTGGCTGGTGCCCATGGCGATGCCCAGGAGCTTCCGCCGTCCCAGGCTCACGGCCCCGGCCAGAGCCGCCACATCGCCGTCGTTGCACACGACGCAGGGAACATCCCCGCAGACCTCCCGCACCGCCCGGCGCAAAAGCTCCCGGCCGCAGTGGTCAAACTCCGCAGCCGGCACACTCATAAACAGGCTGGACCGGCGAATTTCGCCCTCCAGCACCACCCCAGCTGTGGAGATGCCCACGGCGTCCACCCCGGGCAAATGGGCCTTGGCTGCCCGCAGGGCTGCGGTGATGCCCTCATAGTGATAGCGCAGATCCCCGGCCGATTTGGGCTGCCAGACCACCTCCTCGGCATAAACGGTCTCTCCGTCCATCACCGCCGCAGCCTTGCGGTCGCTGCCGCCCAGGTCGATGCCGATGCGGCAGCCCACCGTACTGGCAGATATGGGATGCACAGCTTCCTGCACCGCCGGCAGCGTCGGATGCAGCTCCACTCGAAAAGGCGCCCCATAGATGCCGGACATAAAGTCCCGGTCAAAGGCCCTGACGCCGCCCGGGCTATAGGCCCCCTGCAGCCAGCGGAAAACCGTTTCATCCGCTGTCACCAGTGTGCAGCCACCCTGGAGCCACAGGGCTGTTTTTACCAATAGTAAGGTGTATTTTTCGTCCGCTGCCTGCTGCTCCTGTGCCCGGTGCAGCCTTAGTGAAAGGTGTGTGCATCCTCCGGGGCGCAGCACCGCCACCGTGGCGGTGCGGTCTGCCGTGGTCTCATGGGCCCGCACAAAGGCACCTATGGGCCGGAAATCAATCTCCATCGGTGACGATGCCGGCCAGGTCCACACTCTTGCCGTCCCGCCACAGGCGCTCCAGGCCGTAAAACTCCCGGGCCTCGCCGCTGAACACATGCACGGCGATGCAGCCGTAGTCCAGCAGCACCCAGGTGCCGCCCCGATAGCCCTCCCGGTGCAGGGGCTCCTCGCCGGCCTGCTCCGTGAGTACCTTTTCCACGTTGTCCACCAAGGCGTTGATCTGTGTGTTGGACGAGCCGGTACACAGCACAAAATAATCCGCCAAGGTGGTCAGGTCCGCGATCTCCAGCACCTGGATCTCCCGGCCCTTCTTCTCCGACAGTGCCCGGGCTGCCAGCAGCGCCAGTTCTCTGGGTGTTTTATTCATTCTATCGTTCCTCCGATCTCTCGTTGTATATAGCTTAGAGCCTCCTGCGTATTGGGATGCACCGGGCTGCCGTAGCCCTGCAGCTCCACGATGGAATCCGCCAGGGCCCGGCACAGGCCCCGGTCCAGGTCCTCATGCACCGCCGTGCGCAGCTCCTCCACCCCGGGAAAGCTGCGGCTGGGCTCAATATAGTCCGCCAGGTAGATAATCTTCTCCAGCAGGGTCATGTCCGCCTTGCCGGTGGTGTGGTAGAAAATGGCGTTATAAATTTCGTCCGAAACGCCGAAGCGGTCCCGGGCCACCGCCGCGCCGGTCTTGGAATGGAGCAGCTTTAGATAGTTCCGCTCCATCTCGTCCAGCGGGATGGCGTAGTGTCGGCACAGGGACAGCTGCTGGGGAAGATCCAGCTTCTTGGTGCAGTCGTGGAGCAGGGCTGCGATCCTGGCCGCCGTCACATCCGCGCCGTATTTTTCCGCCAGGAAGGCCGCCTCCTGCTCCGTGCCCAGCACATGGGGCATACGCTTGGGCTTTAAATAGCTCAGGGCAATGGGCCGCAGCTCCTCCGGCGTCAGATGCTTCAGATCCGTCGCCGTGCCATACAGCCCCTTGCGCAGAATATACCCGTATACCGGCTCGGTGAGATACGCCCGGCCCCGTCCCCGGGCCAGCTCCTCCCGCAGCTGCGTGGAGGACACCTCGATGACCTCCGGGTTCATCACCACGGTCACCCGGGCTGAAAATGCCTTCTCCAGCTTTTCCTTCTGCCGGGCAAAGGCCGCCGCCTCGTCCGCCGTCCTGCGGCTGAACACCGCCAGGGTGGCCAGGCGGCAGATCTCCTCCGGCCGGTGCCAGCTCTCGAAGGAGAGAAACATGTCCGATCCCATGAGGAAAAACAGCTCATCCGCCGGATACTGCTCCCGCAGCGCCGCCAGGGTGTCGCAGCTGTAGCTGGCTCCCTGCCGCCGCAGCTCCAGGTCCGTCACCTCTGCCGGAACCGGCAGCTCCCCGGTACACAGCTGTACCATTTCCAGCCGATCCGCTGCATCGGCACTGCCCGCAGGCAGGGGCTTGTGGGGCGGGATGGCATCCGGCACCAGCAGGAGCTTGTCCAGGCAAAGCTGCTTGGCCGCCGCTGCGGCCGCCGTCAGATGCCCCCGATGGATGGGATTGAAGGTGCCGCCGTAAATTCCGATCCGCATGGTCACACGCTCCGGCGGGGCGCCTTCACCAGCTCGATCTTGCGCTTGGTTTTATCGCGCTGCATGCGGTACAGGACGAATTTGTTCCCGATGACCTGCACCACTTCACTGCGGGTGGCCACCTTCAGCTCCTCGGCAGCCTCCCGCGCGGTGAGCATGGAATTCTCCAGCACCTTGCCCTTAACCAGCTCCCGGGCCTCCAAGGCATCGTCCGCCTGCTTCACCAGGTTGTCGCTGATACCGTCCTTACCTATATGAATGATGGTGTCCAGGGTAGAGGCCAGGCCCCGCAGCTGGGCACGCTGCTTGCTTGTCAGTTCCATAATCAGTTCTTCTCCAAATACTCTTTTAATTCCACCGCAAAAGCCCGCAGGGCATTGCCCCGGTGGCTGATGGCGTTCTTCTCCTCAGCTGTCAGCTGGGCAAAGGTCTTGCGCAGGCCCGGCACAAAGAATACCGGGTCATAGCCGAAGCCGCCGTCTCCCATAGGGGCGTAGGCAATGGTGCCCGGGCATTCGCCCTCTGCCGTCAGCTCTGTGCCGTCGGGGAATAGGCACACCACCGAGGTGTGGAAGTGGGCCGCCCGGGTCATGGAGCCCCGCATGTTCTGCAGCAGCAGGCGGCAGCGGGCCGCGTCGTCATCCAGCCCGCCGTACCGGGCGGAGTATACCCCCGGGGCGCCGTTTAGGGCGTCTACGCACAGGCCGCTGTCGTCGGCGATGGCCGGCAGACCGCTGGCCTCCATGACGGCCCGGGCCTTGATGCGGGCGTTTTCCGTGAAGGTTGCGCCGTCCTCCTCCGGCTCAAGGTCCAGACCCAGATCCGATTGGAGCACCACCTCCACGCCCAGCTCACCTAAGATTTTCTGCATTTCTGCCAACTTTCCCTTGTTGTGGGATGCCAATATGAATTTCATAATGCCGTCTCCTTTACCGCTGCAAAATCTCCCGCTGCTTTTCCATCAGCTCCCGGATGCCCTTAGCGCACAGGCGCACCAGCTCCTGCTGCTCCGAGAGGGTAAAGCTTCGGCCCTCACCGGTGCCCTGGAGCTCAATGAGTTCTCCTTTTTCGTTCATGACGCAGTTCAGGTCCACCTGGGCCCGGCTGTCCTCGCTGTAGGGCAGATCCAGCACAGGCACCTCGTCGATGATGCCCGCACTCACTGCCGCCACCTGGTGGATAATGGGGTCCCGCATTACCTTCCCCTCCGCCAGCAGCTTGCGGCAGGCCAGGGCCAGGGCCACAAAGCCGCCGGTAACGGAGGCGGTACGGGTGCCGCCGTCCCCCTGCAAAACATCGCAATCCACGGTGATAGTCCGCTCCCCCAGAGCCTCCCTGTCCACCGCCGAGCGGAGGCTGCGGCCGATGAGCCGCTGAATTTCCGCACTGCGGCCGGAGAGCTTCAGCTTGTCAATGTCCCGGCGGGAGCGCTCCCGGTTAGCCCGGGGCAGCATGGAGTATTCCGCCGTCACCCAGCCGTGTCCCTCCGGCACATGGGGCGGCGTTTTCTCCTCCACCGAGGCGTTGCACAGCACCACCGTGTCGCCGCAGCGAATCAGTACGCTGCCCTCGGCGAATTTTATATAGTCCTTTGTCAGCTCCACGGGGCGAAGCTGGTCAATGGCCCGTCCGTCTGCTCTGGTCATAGTCTCCCCCCTGTTAAAACAGATCGTTTACAAATTCCTCTGGGTCAAAGGGCTTCAGATCGTCGATGCCCTCACCCACGCCTACAAATTTAACCGGCACACCCAGCTCCCTTGCGATGGCGATAACGATACCGCCCTTGGCCGTGCCGTCCAGCTTGGTAAGCACGATGCCCGTTAGGCCCGCCGTCTCCTTAAAGCTCCGGGCCTGGATAAGCCCGTTTTGTCCGGTAGTGGCGTCCAGCACCAGCAGCGTCTCCCGACCCGCCTCCGGCAGCTCCCGGTCAATGATCTTGCGGAGCTTGGCCAGCTCGTTCATCAGGTTCTGCTTATTGTGCAGCCGCCCGGCGGTGTCGCACAGGACCACATCTATATTCCGGGCCTTGGCCGCCTGCAATGCATCAAACAGCACCGCTCCGGGGTCGGCCCCCTCATGCTGGCGCACAATAGGCACGTCCGCCCGCTTGGCCCATATCTCCAGCTGGTCGGCGGCAGCGGCCCGGAAGGTATCCGCTGCGCAGAGCAGGACCTTCTTGCCCTCCGCCTTCAGGCGGTTGGCCAGCTTACCGATGGAGGTGGTCTTTCCCACGCCGTTGACGCCGATGACCAGGATCACCGTGGGGCTCTTGGCGGTGTCCAGTGCAGTTTCGCCCACGGACAGCTTCTGCAGCAATATCTTCCGCAGCTCCGCCTTCACCTGCTCCGGATCCTTCATGTCGTAGCTGAACACGGCGTTGCGCAGGGAGTTCACCGACTCTGCGGCGATGTTCACCCCCACATCCGCCAGGATCAGGGATTCCTCCAGGTTATCAAAAAATTCATCGTCCAGCTTTTCCCAGTTCACATCCCCGAACCAGGCCTGCTTGAGCTTGCTGAAAATACCCATATGCTGCCTCCTGTTGCAATAATCAAAATGTATCGTTCCACTTTCGGCGAGCCAATACCCGCCGGGCCGCTCCATGCCCTTTCATAGGGGCGCCCCTCACGGTCGCCCGCCACTCAAGCAGTGGGGCGTCGAGGACGCCACCCCCTACGAAATTCTATCGAAAAACGGCATGCAGGGGTCGGCCTCCCGGATGACCCGAGCCACACTTGCACTGCATTTTCTGCAATATGTTCAATGTGTCATTGTGCGGCCAGTGCGCACACCGGCTGCGGCCATCCGCTTTCCCTCACTTGATTTTCATTTCCTTGCTCAGCTCATTGAGGTTGGCCGTGAGCACCGTGGAGACGCCCCGCTCCTGCATAGTGATACCGTAGAGCACGTCCGCCTCCTCCATGGTACCGCGCCGGTGGGTGATGACGATGAACTGGGTCTTGCCGGCAATGCGCCGCATATACCTGGCGTAGCGCACCACATTGGATTCATCCAGTGCCGCCTCGATCTCATCCATCACGCAGAACGGCGTGGGATGCACCTTCAGTATGGCAAAATACAGGGCGATGGCCACAAATGCCTTCTCCCCGCCTGAGAGCAGCGACAGGGTCTTCAGCTGCTTGCCCGGGGGCTGGGCCTTGATCTCAATGCCGCATCGGAGGATGTCGTTTTCATCCTCTAATTCCAGGGTGGCCCGGCCGCCGCCGAACAGCTCCAGAAAGGTCTCCTGGAAGCTCTGCTTGAGTATCTCAAACTGGGTAGCGAAGATCTCCGTCATCTGCTTGGTGATCTCCTCGATGATGCCCAGCAGCTCCTCCTTGGCCTTCTCCACGTCGTTTCGCTGGTCGGAGAGATAGGTATAGCGGGTGTTCACCCGGTCAAACTCCTCAATGGCGCCGATGTTGATGGCTCCCAGGCCCTTGATCTCCCGATTCAGCTCGCCGATGCGCCGGGTGGCCTTGGGCACGCTCTCCAGCTCGACACGCAGGGCCTGGGCATCGCTGTGGCTTAGCTCGTACCGCTCCCACAGCTTATCCAGAATTTGCTTTTCCTCCAAGGCGCTGCCGTTTAATTTGCCCTCCAGGCGAGTCACCTCTCGCTCGCAGTTGAGGAGTGTGTCATTGCAGGTGCGGCTGAGGCGGTCTGTCTGGCTGCGCCGGGTCTCCAGAGCCATCTTCTCCTCCGAGAGCTTCTGCAGTGCCTGCCGATGCTCCTCGATGCCGCCGCGCAGTTCCCGGGCCTCCTGCTGCTGCCGTTCCTCCTCGGCCCGAGCCTGGGCCATAGCCTGCTCCATTTGGGCGCGCAGACTCTCCCGGTCGGTGTGCTCGCCCTCCAGGCTCTCCCGCAATCGGGACAGATCCTCCATGCTGCGCCGGGCGCTTTCGCCCTCGGCGGAAAGCGCCGCCTGTTGGGCCTTTTTCTCCGTCAACCGGTCCGTCATTTCACCCAGGCCCTGCCGGGCAGTCTCCTGCCGGCGCTGCAGCATTTCTATTTCCTCCCGGGTCTCTTCCGCCCGGGCAGTAAAGTCCGCAATAGTCCGGCGGATAGTATCCATCCGTCCGGCGTCGTCGGTGCTGCGCTTTTGCAGGTTTTCCTTTTGGATGTGCAGGCTCTCTTGCTGCTGCTCCAGGCTCTCTATGAGCATGTCATAGTGATTTTTACGTCCCTCCAGGGTCAGCACCCGGTCATTGGCCTGGCGCTGCTGATCCCGGGCCACCTCCAGCTCGTACTGGGCCTTCTGCAGCTCCCGGTTGGCACTCTCGGCCAGGAGGGTGGCGTCCTGAAGCTGAGATTGGATCTTTTTCAGCTTTTTGTGCAGCTGCTCCAGCTCCCCGGACCGGGACAGGATACCCGCATTGCGGCTGACGCTGCCGCCGGTCATAGAGCCGCCGGTGTTGATGACCTGGCCGTCCAGAGTGACGATGCGGAAGCGGTTGTCGTGGCGCTTGGCCATTTGTATGCCGCAATCCAGATCCTCCACCACCACGGTGGCACCCAGCAGATTCTCAATGACGCTGCCATAGCGCCCGTCACAGCGCACCAGCTCCGAGGCGATGCCCACGAAGCCGTATTCGTTTTCCAGCCCGTTTTCCCGGAGGCTCCTGCCCCGGATGGTGTCCAGCGGCAGGAAGGTGGCCCGGCCGCCGTCCCGCTGTTTTAATAGGCCGATGGCGTTTTTTCCGTCGTTTTTTGTGTCCACCACAATGTGCTGCAGGGCGCCGCCCAAGGCGATCTCAATGGCCACGCTGCAATCCTTATCGGTGTGGATGAGGTTGCCCACCGGGCCGTGGATGCCCGAGAGTGTCCGGGCCTCGGCGGCCCGCATGACGATCTTCACCGCCTTGGAAAAGCCTTCATACTCCTTCTCCATCTCGCTGAGCAGGCGGATCCGGTCGGAGATAGTCTTTTCCTGTAGGGAGAGCTGATTTTTCTGCTCTATACTCTCCTTGGCTCGGCGCTGGCGGCCCTCCATTTTCAGGCTGTGGCCGCCGATGATGTTGGCGGCAGCCTGCTCCTCCTCCCGGGCGGACAGCAGCTCCTTTTCGTTCTGTGCGGCCTCCCGGCGGGTCTGCGCCAGCTTTTCCTCACTCTGTGTCAGTTCCTCCGTCAGCTCCGCCGTGCGCTGGGCGATCTCGTCCGACCCGGCAGTAATAGCAGACAGCTCTGCCCGGGCCTGGGCCGCCCCGGCCACCTCCTGGGCCTCCCGGCGGCGCAGCTGCTCCAGTTGGGCCGCCGCCGCCGCTGCCGCGTCGCTACTGCCGCGCATTTCCTCGCAGAGGGCTGCTATCTCGTTTTCCAGGGTCCGGGCGGAGGCGTCTATTTCCTCCATGCGCCGGGCCATGACCTGCATCTGCTCGTGCAGGGACTCCGTGCGGCTGCGGCTCTCGCTCATCTCCCGATCCATGCGCTCGATGGTCTCAGCGTGGTGCTGAGCCGTGGTCCGAGCCACGGCTGCGGCGGATTCATGCTCGCCGATGGCGCTCTCCAGGGCCGAGATCCTTCCTCGCTTTTCCTCGGCAGCGCAGTCGTTTTCATGGAGCAGGCGGGAGCATTCCTCCGCCTGGGCATATACCCGGTCCAGCTCGTCCTGGGCCTTTTTCTGGTCGGCCTGGGCCGTCTCAAAATCCGCTTGCAGCTTCAGCCGATCCGCCTTCAGCTTCTGCAGGTTCTCCAGCCAGACGCTGATCTCCAGGGTTCGCAGCTCATCCCGGAGCACCAGGTATTTCTTGGCCGTCTCCGCCTGCTTGCGCAGGGGCTCCACCTGCAGCTCCAGCTCTGTGATCTTATCGTTGATGCGCACCAGGTTCTCCTCTGTGCGCTGGAGCTTCCGCTCGGACTCCTCCTTGCGGTGGCGGTACTTGCTGATGCCCGCCGCCTCCTCGAATACCTCCCGCCTGTCGTCGCTGCGGACGGAGAGGATCTCATCGATCTTACCCTGGCCAATGATGGAATAGCCCTCCCGGCCCATGCCGGTGTCCATGAACAGCTCATTCACGTCCTTGAGCCGCACGGATTGGCGGTTGATATAATACTCAGACTCCCCGCTGCGGTAATAGCGGCGGGTCACCGCCACCTCCGCCTCATCGCGGTTAAATATATGCTCGGTATTGTCAATGACCAGCGTCACCTGGGCAAAACCCATGGCCCGGCGCTTTTCGGTGCCGCCGAAGATTACATCCTCCATCTTGGCGCCGCGAAGCTGGCGGCTGTTTTGCTCACCCATGACCCAGCGGATGGCATCGGATATATTGGACTTTCCGGACCCATTGGGGCCCACGATGGCGGTGATGTCCTCGCCAAAGTTCAGCACCGTTTTGTCCGGAAAGGACTTGAAGCCTTGAATTTCCAAAGCCTTTAAGTACACGCAGTTCACCTCGATTCAAAATACTGCCCTTTTCACTCGATGGCATACTTTAACTGAATAATTGTAGCAGAAAGTGCCGCCGTTTTCAAGGCTAAAATAAATGTCCCAAGCCCAGCGCTGTAGGACTACAACACATGCCCTCCCAAGTTCGTGAAAAAAATATCTTGCATTTCACTGTCGTATGGGGTACAATGCCTTCGGCGTATACCAAACACACGCCAAAAATATGCGCTGCATCCGGATTCGCCGGAGCGGCAGCAGGAGGTTTGAAAAGTGAATCAGAAAACAAAGAACTTGGTGGGCGCAGGCGTGTTCACCGCCATTGTGTTGGTGCTGCAATTTTTAGGCGGTACCTTCCAAATCGGGGGGCTAAACATCAATGTATCCCTGGTACCCATTGTGGTGGGCGCTGCGGTATACGGATGGAAGGTAGGCGCCTGGCTGGGCCTCATGTCCGGCGGAGTGATCCTCGTTGCCGGGCAAGCAGCGGCTTTCCTGCCTATCAATCCCTTGGGCACGATCGTAACGGTTTTGGTGAAAGGTACGCTGTGCGGCCTTATCGCCGGTCTTGTGTACACAGCCCTAAGCAAGAAGAATCAGTGGCTGGCCATTATCATGGCGGCCATTGTCTGCCCCGTAGTGAACACGGGCGTGTTTCTGCTGGGCTGCCTGGTGTTCTTCATGGACACTCTCAACGGCTGGGCTGCCGCTCTGGGCTATGAAAGTGCCGGAGCGTACATGGTTTTGAGTCTGGCGGGCGGCAACTTCTTACTGGAGATCGGTGTGAATGTGGTGCTGGCTCCGGTGATCTCCCGGCTTATCGCCATCGGCAAGAAGAAGTAAGGCGGTGGACGAAATGCTGCTGACCGTTGATATAGGCAACTCCAATATCGTTTTCGGCCTGCCGGAGGGCGATGGCCGGTCGCGCAAGCTCTACCGCCTGGGCACCGTAGCAGATCGCCCGGCGGAAGAATACTTCGCCCTGGCAGATAGCCTCTTTGCCCGGGAGAGTGTGGATTTTTCTCAGGTAGACGGGGCGGTCATCTGCTCCGTGGTGCCGGTTTTGGTGCCGGTTTTATCCCAAGTGGTGCAGCACCTGACGGGAATCGTGCCCTACGTCATTACCCCTCGCTCCAAAAGTGGCTTGACCCTGGCCATCCCGGAAGCGGATACTCTGGGAAATGATATTTTGGCAGGCGATGCCGCTGCTGCGGCAGAATATCCCCTGCCTGCCATCATCTTTGATATGGGCACTGCCACCACCGTAACGGTAGTGGATAAGGACCGGCGGTACATCGGTGGGGCTATCCTGGCCGGGGTGCGGCTGGGTATACAGGCCCTGTTTGCAGGCACGGCGCAGCTGCCGTCGGTTCCTATCCAGGCACCGAAGCAGGCCATCTGCGGCACGGCGCTGGAATCCATCCAAAGCGGCGCTGTGTTCGGCGCCGCAGCCATGATGGACGGTCTGGCAGATCGATTTGAGGCAGAGCTGGAGCAGAAATGTACGCTCCTGGCCACCGGCGGCCTGGCGGGCTGCATTGTCCCCTACTGCCGCAAGGATTTCATCTACGACGAGAGCCTGCTGCTGCGGGGCATGGAGCGGATCTACCGGCTAAACTGCAAGCAATAGGTCCCAAAACGCATTGCCAAGTGCCCCCCAAAAAGCCTGGCAAATACATTGTAATGAAATTTATTTAAGCCGACAAAGGGGCTTGCCATCTGTAATTTACAGACGGCAAGCCCCTTCAGCTTTGCCTTGATCCTGCAATTGCTGCAGCACTCCAGCGGTGACCATATTCAGCACCATTTGATCTGATGTGGTATAGCTGCATGGAATGCTGCGGCGGCTTCTGTGCTCAACGTCAAAGGCTTCCGCACGGTCTCAATTGCGGATTTCCTCAGCTCCGCCGCATACTCCTTGTTTGGCATACCTTATGCTATAAAAAAACGCCCTCTTTCTTAGTTCAAGTACTATACCATACTTGTCTAACAAATAGGGTGCGGTTTATTCCTTGCGGCGTTCTGTTTTCCTATAGCACTTGTCATTACGGAGCCAGTGTACACTGGCTCCGTAATCTGTTCTCCCTGCCGCTGCGTTAACATTATGTGTACAGCGGACTATTGCCTCTTTGTGGGAAACCATTGGTTTTTCCCACAAGCTCTTATTTTCGGCACTCCTCCGTGATGCGCTGCTTCAGCTTCCGCATCTGTGGCTCGTCCACATCCCGGGGGTAGGCGTTGTCTGCCAAGCTGCACTCCCACAGGCTGCTGTCCGAGTGCATCACCACAATCTTCTGTGCAAGCAAAATAGCCTCGTCCAGCTGGTGGGTCACCAGCACAATAGTCCGGGGCATCCGAGCCTGGATCTGCAAAAGCTGGCTCTGCAGCTCTGCCCGGGTAAGAAAATCCAGGGCCGCAAAGGGCTCGTCCATTAAGAGCAGCTCCGCCTGGCCGGCCAGCACCCGTGCCAAACCCAGCCGCTGCTTCATACCTGTGGATAGCTCCGCCGGGGTCAGATCCGCATAGTCTGTTAGACCCACCATCTCCACAAAATTCTCTGACAGCTGCAGCCGCTCCTCCGGGGTGCGGCCCACGCCGCAGGCCATAGCTACATTGCGCAGGACGCTGGTCCAGGTGATGACGTAGGGATCGGGACTGAGTACCGCACTGTGCCAGCCCTCCGGAATTCCAATCTCCCCGGAATCGGGCTGATCCTGCCCGGAAAGCAGGCGCAGCAGCGTGCTTTTTCCGCACCCGCTGCGGCCCACCAGGACGGTGAGCTTTCCCAGCGGAAAGGTCACATTCACGTCCCGCAGCACTTGCCGTGTGCGGGTAGGAGGTTGCGCGTGGTCGATCATAATATCCGTGGATTGAGTGGTATAGGACTTGCACACATGGCGCAGAGTGATGTCGTTCATAGGTCTTGCTGCCTCACTTTTATCATTCGTCTATCTTGCCCCGGGCATGGAGCACGTCGTCCGGTAGAATCTGCATCAGGTCGTCCCGGGTCACGTTCTCCATTTTCGCCAGGCGGTTATTCTGAGCCACCAGGATATGCTCAAAGAGATTGCGCACACCCCGGGCGTTGCCAAAGGAATCGTCGGCACTCTCCTCGGCGATGAAGTCCCGTACCAGCTCCTCGGTGCCCTGGGCCAGCACATAGCAGCCCTTCTTGCACTGCATCTTGAATATAGCTACCATCTGCTCCGGAGTATAATCCTCAAACATCAAAAAGCGGTTAAATCGAGACTCCAGGCCAGGGTTAGAGTGGATGAACCGGTCCATCAGCTCCGTGTAGCCCGCCACGATGACCACCAGATCGTCCCGGTGATCCTCCATAGCCTTTAGGATCGTGTCAATGGCCTCCTGGCCGAAGTCATTTTCGCTCTTGCCGTTGAGGGCGTAGGCCTCGTCGATAAACAGCACGCCGCCCATGGCCTTTTCAATGACCTTTTGGGTCTTTAGGGCCGTCTGGCCCACATAGCCGGCCACCAGACCGCTGCGGTCCACCTCCACCAACTGGCCCTTGGAGAGGATATCCAGGCTGTGATAGATGCGGGACATGATGCGGGCCACGGTGGTCTTGCCGGTGCCGGGGTTGCCGGAAAAGACCATGTGCAGTGACATATCTGTGGTGGGGAGGTCATGCTCCCGGCGCAGTTTATAGACCTGGACCATGTTGATGAGGCTGCGCACCTCGGTCTTGATGGCGTCCATGCCCACATAGCTATCCAGCTCCGCCAGCAGATCCTCGATTTTCTCCTTAGGGGGAATTTCTTCCTTTTCCTCGGGCTTTGCCGCCTGGGTCTGGGAGGCCGGTTTCTCGGATTTTTCCGATATTGGGGGCTGGTTCGTCTTTTTTTCCATCAAGGGCGTGCCCCAAAAATCCGTGTCCATGCTACGGAGGTTCCGCTCGGTCATGGAGCGGATCAGATCCATTTGCTGCAAAATGATCTCGTCTTTTCTGTCCATATTTGCTCTCCTCACCAGATATGATTTGTCATTGCGGAGCCGGTGCGCACGCCGGCTTCGCGATCCGTATCTCCCAAAAGATGAAAGAACGGATTCCCGCAATAGCTTCGCCCCCGGAATAACGGGGGATTACCGGGCAAAATGTATGTTTTTCATAGCTCGGAACAGAAGGCTTGCCACAAAGCCTGTCAGCGTCCCCGTAAGCAGGGACACTCCCAGCAGCACCGGCAGATACCCCAGCACTGCCGTGCCGCCCAATACGATCATGGCGGCGCCGATCTGCCCGATATTATGGGCCGCCGCTCCGGCGATGGACACACCGTAAACGGACAACCCCCGCACCCGGCGCAGAGCTATCATCACAAGCATAGCTCCTACGCCGCCCATAAGGGAAAACAGTAAGGCCGAGGCGTTTCCCGCGAACAGGGAACCCAGCAGGCACCGGGCCACCAGAATCCCCAATGCCGGGGCGGCCCCCAACTGGTACAGGGCAAACACCGTGACGATGTTGGCAAGGCCCAGCTTGATGCCCGGCAGAGGCACCACCAGGGACACAGGAAACAGGTTTTCCAGCGTGCTGAGACCCAGCGCAAGGGCCGTTAAAACGGCGCAGAGGGCCAATTTTTTTGTTGTCAGCTTCATCCGTCCGCCTCCTATCCCAGGATCACGTCCGCCGAAGGGGTTTTCCCCTCCAAGGTGACCACGACCTGCTCCGGCAGGCACACGATGCTCTGTCCTGCCCGGGTAATGCGCCCGGTATGGACGCAATCCCGTCCGGGGCAATCGCTGTCCGTGACGGCAGCACCGGTTTTATCCAGGATAACGGTCAGATGATAGGTGCCGTCTATAGAGATGGTTTTTTCCCCCGGCAGAGACGAAAGCTCCACCTGGGCCACCACCTGTCCCCGATGCTTCACAGTGGCAGTGAGGGAGCCCTCCCCCTTGCCGCCGTAGGCCAACAGAGCCGCGCCCACAGCCAGCAGCACCACCGCCAACACCACCACCGCATCCAGCGGCTTCGGTTTTAATTCAGGCTGAGACCTCTTGGAAGTCATAGTCTGCCCCCTTTTGGGAAATGGAATCGGCCAGGCCGGGGGTGTAAAGCACCCGTCCGTCTGCCGTAATGAGCACCAGGTCAAAGGCCCCGCCGCTGTGCCGCCAAAAATCACAGGCAGCCTGCTCCCCCATAACATAGAGGGCCGTGGAATAGGCATCGGCCATAGTCCCGTTTTGTCCGATAACCGTCACCGACAGCAGGTCCGTCTGAGCAGGGCGGCCGGTGCGGGGATCTAAAATATGCTGATAAACGGTTCCGTCCGAGTCGGTAAAATACCGCTGGTAGCCCCCCGAGGTCACGGCAAACACATCCGTCAGCTTCAGGGTCATAGCGTAGGCGCCGGTGTCCTTCGGGTCCTGCACCGCCACGCTCCAGGCGCTGCCGTCGCTCTTTTGACCGCAGACATAAACGTTGCCTCCCAAGGACACGGCGGCCCCGGTGACGGCATATTGCCGCAGCACCTGCGCCACCCGGTCGCTGGCGTAGCCCTTGGCAATGCCGCCCAGGTCCACGGCGCAGCCACTGTCCAGGGTCACGGCATTTCCATCCATATGGATATGACCACTCCCAACCAAAGGCAGCAGCGCATCAATTTCACTTTGGGATGGGACCCGGGGACTGTCCGTGGTGATGCCCCACAGGGACACCAGGGGCGCCACCGTCACATCGAACAGGCCGCCCGTCGCAGCGCTGTAGGTCATGGCGCTTTGGAGCAGCGCCGCCGTTTCCTCGCTGACCACGGCGCTGCCGCTGTCATTCAATTTGTAAATATCGCTGGCAGAAACCGTCCGGGAAAGCTCCTGCTCCAGGCGGTTTATTTCTCGGGCTGCAGCCGCCAATGCCTCCCGGGCTCCGTCCCCGTAGGCCGCCAGACTCATATAGGTGTCCATGGCAAAAATGTCCTGCCGCTCCGGCTCCTCGGTCTTGCCACAGGCGGTGAGGCTGCAAAGCAGCAGCGCCGCAAGGGCCGCGCACATCCATTTTTTCACAGCTCTCGCCGCCCTTCCAGGGCCCGCATGAGCGTGGCGTCATCGGCAAATTCCAGATGTCCGCCCACGGGGATGCCGTAGGCCAGCCGGGTGACCTTCACCCCGAAGGGCTTTAGCAGCCTTGATAGATACATAGCCGTGGCCTCCCCCTCGGTGTCGGGATTGGTGGCCATGATGACCTCCCGGATGCCACCGGCGGCCACCCGTTCCACCAGGGATTTGATCTGCAGGTCGTCAGGCCCCACATGATTCATGGGCGAAAGCACCCCATGGAGCACATGGTAGCGGCCATTGTATTCCCGGCTGCGCTCAATGGCCAGCACGTCCCGGGGGTCGGCCACCACGCAGATGGTGCTCTCGTCCCGCTTGGGGGAGGCGCACACGGGGCAAAGGCCTCCGGCGGTGAGATTTTGGCACACGGGGCAGAGGGTGACGCTCTTTTTCGCATCCACAATGGCGTCGGCAAAGGCCTGGGCCTCCTCCATAGGCAGGCCCAGCACGAAAAACGCCAGCCGCTGGGCGGACTTGCGGCCCACGCCCGGGAGCCTCGCAAACTGCTCCGTCAGTTTTTCCAGAGGTGCGGGAAAGTACTCCATAGACTCACCCTCTCAGGGCCCGGATGCGGGCAGGAATATTCTCTGCCTTGTATACCGCGGAACCTGCCACCAGCACATTGGCGCCGGAGGCGATACAGATTTTACAGGTGTCGGGGTCCACCCCGCCATCCACCTCCAGCTCGCAGAGAGGATTCATGGCGTCGATATAGCTGCGGATCTGCTGCACCTTGGGCATCATGTCGGCCATAAATTTCTGCCCGCCGAAGCCAGGCTCCACGGTCATCACCAAAATCAGCTCCACCTCGCTTATAAACGGCAGCACTGCCGAGGCAGGGGTCTTGGGCTTTACCACCACGCCGGCCTTTTTGCCCTTGGCGTGGATCTTTTTCAGCGCCAGATGGATATTCTCCTCGGTGTCCGCCTCCACATGGCAGGTGACAATGTCGGCGCCAGCGTCGCAGAATTGCTCCACATAGCGCTCCGGACGCTCAATCATCAGGTGTACGTCCAGGGGCAGCGCCGTCACCGGACGGATGGACTTCACCACCGGGATACCGATGGAGATATTGGGCACAAACAGGCCGTCCATCACATCCACATGGACATAGTCGGCAGAGTCAATGCGTTGGATATCCCGGCCGAGATTAGCAAAGTCGGCAGAAAGAATGGAGGGGGCGATTTTGATCATGGTGAAAGGATCCTTTCTCATTGGGTTTGACACCGGGCCGGGCCGGGGTGCATAGGATGGTGCAAGCGGCGTGAGGCGAAGTTTATCCGGGTAATGCCTGCGCAGCTTGCCCGTCCCACCGGCTATCGCCCGCCGCTTTTCAGATAGGGGGCCGGCGGCCCTGGTCGCCGGCTCCCAGTGGGCATATTTTAACGTATATATTATACCGCAACGCAAAGCATAATGCAACGGAGAAAATGCAAACCCTCTGCCGGTGGGCAGAGGGTTTGTCGGCTATCAAATGGCGAAATTCCCGTTTGTAAAAATGGGAACCTCCCGTCCATCCCGGGTGGTACCCACAATGGAGAGATCTGCGGTCCCCACCATAAAATCCACATGGGTGACAGAATCGTTTAGGCCACGGGCCTTCAGCTGCTCCTTATCCATGTCTCGCCCCCCCTCAATGCAGGGGTAGGCCTCGCCAAAGGCGATGTGGCAGGCAGCATTTTCATCGAACAAGGTGTTATAAAACAGCAGCTTTTGGTTGGAGATAGGACTATCGTAGGGAACCAAAGCCACCTCACCGAAATAGGACGCGCCCTCATCCACGGAGATGGCCGCCTCCAGCACCGCCTGTCCCTGCTTGGCAGAGACGGACGTGATCCTGCCGTTTTCCACGGTCATGCGGAAGCCATCGATGATGTTGCCATCGTGGACCAGGGGCATGGAGGCCACCACCGTGCCGTTGGCCCCGGTGCGCAGGGGCGCGGTGAACAGCTCCTCCGTGGGCATATTGGCCACAAAGGGCTGGCCTGCAGAGGTGCAGTCGTCCCCGGCCTCCCAGATGTGGTCCGCCGGCAGCTCCACAGTCAGGTCGGTGCCAAGGGAGTTGGTGTAGTGCAGGGACTTCAGGCGCAGGGCGTTGAGCTTTTCCTTGCGCCGGGAAAGGCTTTCCAGATGCTCCTGCCAGTGGCGAACGCTTTGTCCGTCCCCGGTGATACGCACAGCCTTGAATATGGCGTTCCACAGGCTCTCCATGGCCTGCTCCTCGGTTAGGCTGGGGAACACCCGCCCGGCCCAGGAGGGGATGGGAATAGACGCAATACACCAGGGAAAGCCACTGCTCATCTGCAGCCGGTAAAAATCCTTCAGCGCCTTGCCGCTCACCCGCAGGGAGCGCACCCGGCGGTCCGGATCCACCCCCTTGAGATGCTCCGGGTCCTCAGCGTCAATGGCCAGATATGCCGCCCCCTCGTTTGCGTAGTCGTTAAAAAAATGCTGCCGCCACTGGGGCACCTGGTCAAACACGGCATCCTCCGCCCGGAGGAACTTCTCCCGGGCCAGATAGTCATCATGCCAGTTCATCACCACCTCACGGCAGCCCACATCGTAGGCCGCTGTGGCGCATAGCCGGGCGAAATAGGCACATTCCACCGGGCTGGAAATTACCAGGGTCTGCCCCTTCTGCACATGCAGACCCACCTCAATGAGGAGCTTTGCGTATTCCTGGAGCTTTTCATTTTTCATATCCATAAATGCACTTCCTACATATAATTATTGTGTCCGTTATCCCAGTATGTCCATCAGGTCATCGGTGCCTGTGGTCTTTGTGACCACCACCACATGATCCCCCTCATGGATGCAGGTGTTGCCGTCGGGGATAACAATCTCCTTATCCCGGGCAATGGCTCCCACCAGGACTCCCTGCTTCAGGGGCAGGTCCTTCATGGGTCTGTCCAGCAGCTGGCGGCACTCCGGCCCGGCGGTGAACTCCAGCGCCTCCACCTGGCCGCCCATCATCTTATACAGGCTCTCCACAAAGCTGCCCTCGGAATTGGCCAGAGCCCGGACATAGCGGGTGATCTGATTGGCTACCAGATCCTTGGGGCTAATGATGCTGCTGATATGGGTATCCCGGACCAGGTCCATATAGTTGGGGCGGGTCATCTTGGCCAGCACCTTGCCCACGCCGGCCCGCTGGGCGCTGAGGGCCATGAGCAGGTTCTCCTCGTCCCGGTCTGTCAGGGACACAAAGGCGTCTGCCGCGAATACGCCCTCCTCCCGCAGGAGGTCGTTGTCCGTGCCGTCCCCCTCGATTATGAGAGTATCCGGCAGCTCTGCCGAGAGGGTGATGCACTTTTGGTGCTTCATCTCCACGATCTGAGACTTGATGCCCCGCTTTTTAAGCTCCCACACCAGGTACATAGCCGTGCGGCTGCCGCCTAAAATAGACACGGCCCTCACCTTCTGCTGGGAGTGACCCAGGCTGTGGAGTGTGTCCTGCAGCTGGCCCTTGGCGCCGATCATATAGAGCTTATCCCCGATCTGCGGCACAAATGCACCGTTGGGAATCACCGTTTCGCCGCCATGGACCGCCACACAGAACAGCACCTTGGCCGAGGTGTGGCTGCTGAACTCACTGAGGGAGCGCCCTGCCACGATGGTCTGGTCGGTGACGTCAAAGCCGATCATGTCGATGCGCCCTCCCGCAAAGGGCTCCACCGAGAAGGCCGACGGCGTGGAGACGATCCGGGCGATCTCCTGCGCCGCCGCCAGATCAGGATTTATAACCATGTCCAGGCCGATCTCTTTTTTCAGCATGTCCGCATCCCGGCGGTACTCTGGGCTGCGCACCCGGGCGATGGTGTGGCCCGCGCCCAGCTTCTTGGCAATAAAGCAGCACAAAAGGTTCGTATCGTCCAGGTTTGTTACGGCGATGACCAGGTCCGCGCTTTGGGCGCCGGCCTCCTTCAAGACCCGAATGGATGCGCCGTTGCCCTCGATGCACATAACGTCCAGAGCATTTTCCGCCCTCTGCAGCGCGACGGCGTTGTCGTCTACCATAACAATATCGTGATGCTCGCCTGCCAACTGGCTGGCAATGGCATAGCCCACCTTTCCGTTTCCCACAATAATGATCTTCATTTTGTTCCTTTCTCCCCTTCCGGCGGGTGAATGGTTTTGTTTTCTCTATACGCAAGGCGTGAGCCGTTGTACTCTGCGCCCATAATGAGCACCTGTCCGGTCATATATAGCCACAGCAGCACCACCACAATGGTAGCAATGGAGCCGTACAGTTCCGTATAATGGGCCACCTTTTCCACATAGTAGGAAAAGGCTACGCTTAGCGCCAGCCAAGCCAGCATGCTCAGCAATACCCCCGGCACTACCTCCCGCAGCGGGCATCTTCGGCCCCTGGCCAGCATATTCAGCGGCACCAGCACCAGCAGCATGATGACCCCCAGCACTGCAAAGCGCAAGGTCTCCCACACGTTGATAAACTGGTCCGGAATGTGGATCAGCCCCGAGACAAATTGCAGCGCCCGGCGGCCCACGGTGGTGAGCACGATGCTGGCAGCAATGGTGACAATGAGCCAAAGGGTAAAAACCAAATTACGCAGTGTACCGCCAATCATGCTGGGCGGCTGAGGCACGCCATAGGCCTTGCGCACGGAGTGCATCAGGCAGCTGGTGGCCCGCAAGGGAAACCACACCGAGAAGATTAAGCTGAACACCAGCAGCTGGCGGCTGGGGCTGGTAGACACATACTCCAGATAGCTGCCCACGATGCCCAGTACCTGCTCGGGCAAAATACGGCTCATGGCGGTAAGGGTCTCCTCAATGTCCAGATCCATCAAGCCCACCAGGGTGCTGACGAACACCAGCAGCGGGAAAATGGCAAAGAGCAAATAATAGGTCAAAGCCGCACCGTCCCGGGCGACGTCGTGGGCATAGTACCGGTCGATAAGATCCCGGATGAAGGCCAGCGGCTTGCCGCGTTTTTCGTTTTTGTTTCCTTTGATGCCGCTCTCCCCCTTCGGCCCGGACACACCCGGGCGTTCTGCGCCGCCTGTGTCGCAGCAGCTTTTTGGTTATTATACCATTCCGCTTCGCACAATGGTATAATGCTGCCATATTTTTCGGCTCCCGGCGAAGCCGGGGAAAAATGGTATAAAATATAATAGCCGCATTGCGTTCATTATACCATAGAAATACCGCGAAATAAACCTTTTCTTCCAGTGTAGTCGCTTATCAGTATAAATCCGTCCGTGTCGGACAAGTGTCCGTCAAAATCTCTAAAAATACTTCTTATTTTTGGAAAATAATTCCTATTGCTTTTTTCCATTATTATGCTATGATTGAGGAAAGTAATTTGTCATATTAAAAGAGGTGCAATTATGGATAATCTAACGAAAATCGTGCGCACGGAGATCACCCGTCAGTACAAGAGTGTGCGTCAGTTTGCCTTCGCAGTGGATATACCTCTGTCCACCATTAACAGTGCCCTGCACAACGGCATCGGCGGTTCCTCCTTTGACACCGTAGTGCATATCTGCAAGACCCTTGGTATCAAAGCCCTATCGGACGATTCCGCCTTCTACCTGACGGACGACACGCAGGATTTGCTGACCCAGTATGCCCAGTTGGATAGCTATGGCCGGCATACCGTAGCCACCGTTTTGAAGGTGGAGGCTGATCGCTGCAAGAAAGCCGCCGACGCTTTTACCGGCGAGGCCGCTGCCTTTGGCGGCAGCTTTACCAGTGTGAATATGCCCGCAGGCGATGCCGCAGACGCTGTCAATGCTCTGCGCAGCCTGAAAAATAAGGAGTAAGAGGGGACCGTCTCATGACACCTGTGCAGCGCGAGGCGCGCACATTTTTGTCGCAGTTTCACCGCCGGCCTTTTACGGTTTCAGATCTTGAAAAAGCCCTGCAGGAGCAGGGCTTTTCCTTGGTTGAGTACAGCCGCATTTCCAACGGCAAGGAGGTCGCCACTCTGCTCACCTCCCTGCGTCTGTTTGATTATGCCGCCAGGCAATCCGCCTTCACCTATCAGGATCCCCACCTGCGGATCGTTTTTATGCAGGAAAACCTATCTCAGCAGGAGCAAATGATCCTGCTGAGCCATGAGCTGGGGCACATACTGTGCCGGCATTTGGAACGGTCCCCCGCTACCGGCCCCGGCAGCAGCGTCCTACAGGAGCAGGAGGCCAACGAATTTGCCTCTATCCTCCTGCGATATAACCGCCGCTGCAGGCCCAGGCGCATCGCCCTGTGGAGCGGCATCGGTATAGCCGTCGCCGCGGCGCTGGTGGTGCTGATTTTGTGCATTTTTCCGGCCAGCTCCAGCCAAACGGTTTACTTAACGGAATCCGGTCGGTGCTACCACAGGCAGGATTGCCAGTATGTCATCGGCAAGGATAATACCGTCACCGTAACGGAACAGCAGGCCAAGGATTCCGGTTACGATGCCTGCACCTGGTGCTTCGGCCACAGCAGCTCATAAACAGCGTATTGAAATGCTCTTTTTGCTTTGCTGCCTTCTTTATCCTGCTGACCGCATATTAGCTGCAGCCGGACGCGCCATCGGCGCTCGACAGAATTGCTAAGGTCGGTGATAAGGATGGTGTACGCTGTAAAATAGTGCGCAGAAAAAGACGAGTAAGCTTCCCGGAAGGGGCTGCTTACTCGTCTTTGCTTTATGACTCCGGCGGAGCGCATCTCGTTTCAGAGGCGCGGTGGAAATTCCACCGCGCCTCTTCTGTTTGGATTTGGTTGCAGCCGATGGGCTTACGCCTCCCGCTCCTTACGCTTCAGCACGAGGGCTGCGGCGAGAAGCGCCACGGGCAGGGCGATGACCCACACCAGCACGCCGGTG
>ERZ1106941.520-NODE-520-length-55748-cov-56.619414_pt1 | contig 55748 bp, 48 predicted proteins | sample MGYA00403670_ERZ1106941 | MGnify/ENA primary metagenome ERZ1106941 (study PRJEB35170, sample SAMEA104062400) | human gut metagenome | biome: human gut; feature: human-associated habitat; material: faeces | place: Denmark | collected 2012-06-04 ...
TTGTCAACTCGGTCTACGTCTTTGATGACCGGGTCGTACTCAATTTCAACTTCACGGATGATGCCAAAACGGTCACCCGTGAGGAAGTGTTGGGTTCGAGTGCCGTGGACAATGCTCCACCAAATGCAAGCCACTAACGAAAGTTAGTGGCTTTTCTTTTTATGTAATGCAGCTGATGCTAGAGTATGGAGAATTAGGGACTCGAACAGGGCGACGGCACGAAGTGCCGTAAGCAATCAGCCCAGTGGGCTGTTGCTTAGCCCGCGGGGCCCAATCTTCAGGAATGTCTACCGGGGAAGCTGAATCCGGATTCTTTACAAAGAGGGCTCGTATATTTTATCTGCATCTTGCCTCCCGGCAGAAAAGACGGTACAATAAAACAAAGCACAGCAGGGGGCGGGCGAGATGGAGAAACTGGAAGCGAAGCTGAAAGCAGTGGACTGGGCCGTGCGGGATGTACTCGTCGGCACCATGCGCAGCCTGCAGCAGCTGGATATTTGCCGGAAGGACTGCTTTTATTACATCCCCGCAGAGCGCCTGCAGGACAGTGATTTTCCTATCCGCTATGTGGCCCTTTACCAGTCACAGTATGTGTTCGGCGCACAGGCAGGTGTCCGGTACTACGGCGAAGTCACGAAATGCAGCGCCGTCCGCCGGAGCGCGATCACAGAGGTCAGCCCCCGGAGAGGGACGGAAGGAAACTTTTATTACCGCTTCGACATCCGGGAATGGAAGCAGCTGAACCGGCCCATCGAGGCCAAAGAAACGGGCTTTGTAAGGGATTTTACCAACCTGTTCCTGCTGGAGCACAGTGTCCAGACGCCGGAACTCTGGCTCCGCACGGAAGAGGAATACCGCCTTTGTTCGGCCCTGAAGCGGGCCGTCTGGGGCGACACCATCAACGAACCGGACAACGGCCTTGCATTTGAATTCCGGGGCTTCACCGTAAGCTTTGCGGAGGGAAAAATTTTCGTTTCAGACGAAGGCCGCACTTTTGCGCGGTATGAGATCTCGCATTTTTTGCAGGATCCCGGCGCTGTGGTCCGGGGCATCCGAAGAGAATGCCTCCGGAGGGATTCTATGAGGGAACTCTCGAAGATCTGAAGCGTTCCTATTATTTACTTCTGCACTCCTGCGGCGCACTGCTCGATGAACTGCTTGGCGACGCGGGGGCTGCGGCCTCCGGCACGGATGGCGAAGGCTTCGGCCTTGGTCAGCAGCTCGTCGTGGGGCATCTCGATGCCGTGCTGTTTGGCCAGCTCGGTGAGGATGACCTCGAAGCGGGCTTTCTCAGGCCGCTGGAAGGTGACGGTGAGGCCGAACCGGGCCGAAAGGCTCATCAGCTCCTGACGGGTGTCGGCCTCGTGGATGTCATCGCCGGTGCGGTCGGAGAGGGTCTCCTTGATGAGGTGGCGGCGGTTGGAGGTAGCGTAAACGGCGATGTTCCGGGCTCTGCCGCCCACGCTGCCCTCGAGGATGGCTTTCAGGGCCGCAAAGTTGTCGTCGTTGGCCGTGAAGCTCAAATCGTCGATGAAGAGGATGAACTTCAGTGGGTTCGCGGCCAGCTTGTCCATCAAATCGGGGATCTGATAGAGCTGGTTCTTCTTGACTTCCACGAGGCGCAGGCCGTCGGCGGCGAACTCGTTGGCGATGGCCTTGACGGTGCTGGACTTGCCCGTACCGGCGTCGCCGTAGAGCAGAACATTGTTGGCGGGCATCCCGGCCAGCAGGGCGCGGGTGTTGGCGATGACCTTCTCCCGCTCCTGCTCGTAGCCCGGCAGCTCGTCGAGGCGCTGGGGGTCGGGGTAGCGCACCGGCACCAGCTGGCCGTTCTCGACCGTGAAGACGTGGTGCTTGGCGAACATTCCGTAGCCCTTTTTGCCCACCTCGCTCATCCGCTGGGCGTAGGCGGCGTGGAGGTCGATGGCCTTCGTCTCCCACCGGGGCAGGAAAGGCAGCTTGTCGGCGGCACCGGCGGCGTCCAGAAGCTCGTCCAGCGTCAGGCTGCATAGCTGCCGCAGGAAGTCCAGCTCATTGTCCAGTGCAGTCTGCAAGACGGGCGGCACTTCGCTGACAGCCGCCTGCCGGACACAGACCGTCTCGGCTTCGAGGACGGCAGCGGAAAGGTATTCGCCAAAGTTGGTGGTGTGCTCGAAGAGAGCTGCTTCGAAGGAAGCGGCAGCGTTGCACACGGCTCCCGTGCTCTGGGGGGCAGCGGCCATCCGGTCGGTGAGGTCAACCAATTTTGCAATGACGTCATCGTCCAGCAGGGCGCGGAAGATGACCAGCCCGTGGAGCCGGGCGTTCCATTCTGTGAGGTTCATAATATCCCTTTCTATTATATAACTGGCTCTCCCTTTGGGAGAGCTGGCGCGGGAGCGCCTGAGAGGGCAAGCACTGTGCGATAAAGCTGACCGCACAGCGATAGGCAGGCTCTTTGTCAGAGTGATACGATCGCTGAGCTTGTGTGGCTTTGCCAGTGGCCTTGCCCTCTCCGTCATCGCAAGCGATGACACCTCTCCCAAAGGGAGAGGCTATGCTTTAAGTAAAGTCGGTTACTCAGAATTATACAGCGATGTAAGGCCCTGCGCAAGATGGTGTTTAATTATCTTCATGTTTGCCATGATTCACGTTACAAATCGTCGATTGACAACGGCCCGATTTATAGTATAATTGACCCAACAAATGCACAGATGGGAAAAAGTAACGCAGGATACCCGCTTTTCAGAGAGCTGCCGGACGATGCAAGGCAGCAGGCGGCCCGGCGCGGAATCCTCCCGGAGCAGCCTGCTGAAGGACGATATATGGGACGTCTGCTAAGCAGCGCCGGTGGCGGCCGTTAGAGCGCAGGGCTTTGTTGGAAGCCCGTGAGAGGGCGCGGAAAGCGTCAACGAGAGTGGTACCGCAGAGAGTTTTGGATTGATTCCAGGTCTTTGTCTCTTGGATAAGGAGACAGAGACCTTTTGTTTATCAGGTGCTGCTCCCTGAAAGCGTTGGGAAAAAAGTGTGTAAAGTGGAAATTGGAAACGGAAACAGGAGAAACTCGCCATGCAGTTGAACGGTTCTCAAATCTTTGTGGAGGTGCTCTGTGAGCAGGGGGTGGATACCCTCTTTGGCTACCCCGGCGGCGCAGTGCTGAACCTCTACGACGAGCTGTACAAAAACGCCGACCGCATCACCCATGTGCTGACCGCCCACGAGCAGGGCGCATCCCACGCGGCGGACGGCTACGCCCGTGCAACGGGCCGTACCGGCGTGGTGCTGGCCACCAGCGGCCCGGGCGCAACGAACCTCGTCACCGGCATCGCCACCGCCTATATGGACTCTGTGCCGATGGTGGCCTTCACCGGCAACGTGACCACGGCAGGTCTGGGCAAGGACGGCTTCCAGGAAGCCTACATCGAGGGCATCACGATGCCCATCACCAAGCACAACTTCACGGTGCGCCGGGTCGAAGACCTGGCCGACACCATGCGTGCGGCTTTCCGTATCGCCCAGAGCGGCCGCAAAGGGCCGGTGCTGGTGGACATCCCGAAGGATGTCACCGCTGCGGTGTGTGAGTTCACCCCGAAAAAGCCGGAGCCCATCCGCACCGTGACCACCTTCAACGAAGAGCAGGTCAAGTGGGCGGCAGACATCATCAACGGCGCACAGCGCCCGCTGGTCTACTTCGGCGGCGGCGTCCGCTCGGCGGCCAGCTGCCAGCCCCTGCGTGACCTTCTGAAAAAGGCTGAGATCCCGGCCACTTATACCCTGATGGCCGCAGGCGTCGTGCCTTACGGCGACCCGATGAACATCGGCATGGTGGGTATGCACGGCTGCTACACCTCGAACCGGGCGGTGGCCGACTGCGATGTCCTTATCGCGGTGGGTGCCCGCTTCTCCGACCGTGTGGCCCTGAACCCCAAGACCTTCGCCAAGAATGCGACCATCATCCAGATCGACATCGACGCCAGCGAGCTGGGCAAAAACGTGGATGTTGACCTTGCCATCGTGGGTGACGCCGCCTATGTGCTGAACGCCATGCTCCCGATGATCGAGGACAAGAAGCATCCCGACTGGATGAAGATGATCCACGAGTGGCAGGCACAGGATTACCACCCGGTGTCCGACGCCTCCCGCCTGATGCCTCATCAGGTCATTGGCGAGGTCTGCAACCAGTGCGGCCCCGAGGCGGTCTACGTTACCGATGTGGGCCAGCACCAGATGTGGGCGGCACAGTACATCCGCCACACCAAGAGCCGCGGCTTCATCACCAGCGGCGGCCTCGGCACCATGGGCTTCGGCTACGGCGCAGCCATCGGCGCACAGATGGCGCTGGGCCGCGACCAGCGGGTGGTCATGTTCACCGGCGACGGCTCCTTCCACATGAACCTCAACGAAGCCTGCACTGCTGTCAGCTACGAGCTGCCCATCATCACCGTCATCTTCAACAATCAGGTGCTTGGCATGGTGCGCCAGTGGCAGACCGCTTTCTATGGCAAGCGCTTCTCCCAGACCGACCCCCACCGCAAGACCAACTTCGTCAAGCTGGCCGAGGGCTTCGGCCTCAAGGGCTACCACTGCGAGAACCTGGCTCAGTTCCAGGAGGCATTCGCCGACGCTCTGAAGCAGAAAGGCCCCACCTGGATCGAATGCATGATCGACAAGGACGAAAAGGTCCTGCCCATGATCCCCGGCGGCGGCGACATCAACGACATCATCATGAAATAAGGAGGACACAGCGACATGGAATCCAATCAGCGCAGGGTCATCAGCCTGCTGGTGGACAACCAGAGCGGCGTTCTGGCCCGGGTGTCCAACCTGTTCTGCCGCAGAGGCTTCAACATCGACAGCCTGACCGTTTCGGCCACCAACGACCCCACAGTCAGCCGCATCACCGTTTCCGTCTCGGGTACCGAAAAGGAGCTCCAGCAGCTCATCCTCCAGACCGAGCGTCTGGAAGTCACCCGTCAGGTCTTCGTACTCAACGAGTCCACCGCTCTCGAGCGGGAGCTGCTCCTGCTCAAGGTGATGGCAAATGTCACCAACCGCGCAGAGCTGCGGGAAATCGCCGGCATCTACAAGGCAAAGATCATCGACCTGTCGCCCGACAGCATGGTTTTTGAGCTGACGGGCCGTCCCGAGAAGATCGACGCCTTCTTGAAGCTCATGTCGGACTATCAGATCCTGGAGCAGTGCCGCACCGGCGTCACCGCCCTCGAGCGCGGCGGAATGCATCAGCACATGCAGAAGCCCGCGCAGGAGGTAAGAGAGGCACAGTTCCCGCTGCCCGGCACGAGATGCAATTAAACCTCTCCGTCAGCGCTGACGCGCTGCCACCTCTCCTATCGAGGAGAGGCCTTGGCATTTCGGAAAACTTCATCTCTTCGCCAGAGGCTCCCCTCGGTAGGGGAGCTGTCGAGCGAATGCGAGACTGAGAGGTTGTCCTTAGCTTTTCCGCTCCCCAGTGAGCGAAAAATATACGATGCTTATCATTCATTCTTATACTGAAATAAGTAAAAAAACAAAAGGAGAACAACTACCATGGCTATCAAGAAATACTACGATTCCGACTGCAACCTCGGCGTGCTGGACGGCAAGACCGTCGCTGTCATCGGCTTCGGCAGCCAGGGCCACGCACATTCCGAGAACCTCGCTGAGAGCGGCGTCAATGTCGTCGTCGGCCTGCGCAAGGGTTCTGCTCACTGGGAAAAGGCTTCTGAGTTCGCTGCAACTCATCCCAACTTCAAGGTCATGGAGGTCGAGGAGGCTGCCAAGGCCGGCGACGTCGTCATGATGCTGGTCCCCGATGAGCTGTGCGCTGACATCTACAACAAGCAGGTCGCTCCCTACATGACCGAGGGCAAGGCTCTGGCTTTCGCACACGGCTTCAACATCCACTTCAAGACCATCACCGCTCCCAAGAATGTTGATGTCATCATGATCGCTCCCAAGGGCCCCGGCCACATCGTCCGCCGCCTGTACACCGAGGGCGAGGGCTGCCCCTCTCTGATCTGTGTCGAGCAGGACTTCACCGGCAAGGCGAAGGACATCGCTCTGGCATACGCTTCCGGCATCGGTGCCGGCCGTGCCGGCATCCTCGAGACCACCTTCAAGGAGGAGACCGAGACCGACCTGTTCGGCGAGCAGGCTGTCCTGTGCGGCGGCGTCTGCGAGCTCATCCACGCTGGTTTCGACACTCTGGTCGAGGCTGGCTACGAGCCCGAGATGGCCTACTTCGAGACCTGCCACGAGATGAAGCTCATCGTTGACCTCATCAACGAGGGCGGCTTCTCCAAGATGCGTTACTCCATCTCCAACACCGCTGAGTACGGCGACTACCGCACCGGCAAGCGCCTCATCACCGCTGAGACCCGCAAGGAGATGAAGAAGGTTCTGACCGAGATCCAGGACGGCACCTTCGCTTCCGAGTTCCTGACCGAGATGAGCCCCAACGGCGGCCGCAAGGTCCACTTCCTCGCTCAGCGCCGCATGGAGGCCGAGCACCCCATCGAGAAGGTGGGCGCAGAGCTGCGCGGCATGATGAGCTGGCTGAAGAAGTAAGCCCTCTCAGTCGCTGACGCGACAGCTCTCCCAAGGGGAGAGCCACTGGCGTGTCGGTAAAGCCCACGCTGGACGATTTGAGTTTATTTGGATGTAAAGCGCCGGGCGCTGTTCTCGCACTCAGCTGCATGGATACTTGCTCTTTTATCAGGAGCGAATGGAGTTTGATGTCGCTGAAGAATGAGAGCGGAGCCCGGCATTTTGTGATAGAGGCAAAAGCCTGCCCGGCCTGCCAATGGCTCCCCCTCTGGGGGAGCTGGCAGCGCCAGCAGGCGATGCCTGAGAGGGTATAACATGAGAAGTGACAACGTGACCAAAGGCTCGGAGCGCGCGCCCAACCGAAGCCTGTTTTACGCCCTGGGCTACACCCCGGAAGAGCTGGACCGCCCCCTCATCGGTGTGGTGAGTGCCTACAGCGAGATCGTCCCCGGCCACATGAATCTGGATAAGATCGCCGACGCCGTCAAGGCAGGCGTCCAGATGGCAGGCGGCACCCCCATCCTCATCCCGGCCATCGGCGTCTGCGACGGCATCGCCATGGGCCATGTGGGCATGAAGTACAGCCTCGCTTCCCGCGAGCTCATCTGCGACAGCGTGGAGACCATGCTGATGGCTCATCAGCTGGACGGTCTGGTGCTGGTGCCTAACTGCGATAAGATCGTTCCCGGCATGGTCATGGCCGCTGTCCGCATGGATGTGCCTGCCGTGGTCTGCTCCGGCGGCCCCATGCTGGCCGGCACCTACGGCGGCGAGGAAGTCAGCCTTTCCAAGATGTTCGAGGCCGTGGGCGCCTATAAGGCCGGTATGATCACCGACGAGCAGCTGGAAGACTGCACCTGCAACTGCTGCCCCAGCTGCGGCAGCTGCTCCGGCATGTACACCGCCAACAGCATGAACTGCCTGTGCGAGGCCATCGGCATCGCACTGCCCGGCAACGGCACCATCCCCGCCGTCTACTCCAAGCGCCTGCTGCTGGCAAAGCACGCCGGTATGGCCGTCATGGATATGGTAAAGAAGGGGATCACCGCCCGCCAGATCATCAACGAGCGCTCCATCCGCAATGCACTGACCTGCGATATGGCGCTGGGCTGTTCCACCAATACCGTTCTGCACCTGCTGGCCATCGCCTACGAGGCCGGTGTGCCCATCGACCTGAAGCTCTTCAATGAGATCAGCGCCAAGACCCCGAACCTCTGCCATCTGGCCCCCGCAGGCCCCACCCATATGCCCGACCTCTACGCCGCCGGCGGCATCCCCGCCGTGCAGGCAGAGCTGGCCAAGAAGGGCCTGCTGGACCTGGATGTCCCCACCGTCACCGGCAAGACCCTCGGCGAGAACATCAAGGGCGCTCACATCCTGAACGACAAGGCCATCCGCCCCATCGACAACCCGTACTCTCAGACCGGTGGTCTGCAGATTTTGTGGGGCAACATCGCCCCCGATGGCTGCGTCGTCAAGCGCAGCGCCGTGGCCCCCGAGATGCAGGAGCACTCCGGCCCGGCCCGCGTCTTCAACAGCGAGGAAACGGCCATCGCCGCCATCTATGCGGGCAAGATCGTCCCGGGCGACGTGGTGGTCATCCGCTACGAAGGCCCCAAGGGCGGCCCCGGTATGCGTGAGATGCTCAACCCCACCTCCGCTCTGGCCGGCATGAAGCTGGACAAGACCGTGGCCCTCATCACCGATGGCCGCTTCTCCGGCGCTTCCCGCGGCGCTGCCATTGGCCACGTCAGCCCGGAGGCTGCTTCCGGCGGCCCCATCGGCCTTGTTGAGGAAGGCGATACCATCCACATCGACATCCCCAACGCCAGCATCACGCTGGAAGTGCCCGATGAGGTGCTGGCCCAGCGCAAGGCAAAGTATGTCGCTCCCGAGCCCAACATCAAGACCGGCTGGCTGAGCCGCTACGCCCGTATGGTCACCAGCGCAAACCTCGGCGCAGTGCTGAAGTAAGGCGCATTTTCTGCAACACCAAAGCATCCCCTGCAGGGCCCGGCCGGGCAATGGCCGGAAAGGCTGCAGGGGATGCTTTTTTGTTCGGCCCGGGGCGCAAAAAAGCCCCGGGCCGCAGGGCTCCGGGGCAGGGGGAAAGGTTTACGTCTCCGCAATCATCACAGCGAGGGCGTAGGTGCGGCCATTGACGGTTTTGTGAGTGACTTCGATTTTCATGCTGGTGACAGAGGCGGGGTCAATCGACTGAATGTTGTTGTCGAAAGTTATCCTCGAGTTGGTCAAATTTAAGGCTTCCATGAACGGGGTTTTGACATCCGTGACATCCGCCGCCTGGAAGGTGACGGCGGAAGTAGCGGAAATGTAGGGGCTCAGGATGTCCGTCAGGGTAGCTTCGACGGTCTTACCGTTGACCATGTGGTTGCTGTTAAGGATATCACCATTGCGACCTTTGGTGATCCAGTTTTCATCAAACAGGGGGGCGATATCACGGCGGAGCTCGGGAACCTGATAGCTGACGGAGATATTATTGTTATTTCCCCCCAGTTGAGCGAGTTCCGACTTATGGTACTCTGCTATACCTTCGGCTATAGTACGGTCCAGAGACGTTGCTTTGCCGCAGCCGGTGAGCAGGGCCAGAGCCATGACGCCTGCAAGGATGAGCGCAAGGATCTTTTTGACGGGTTTCATATAGAAGTCCTCCTTATCCAGTGTTGAACAAAATGTTCCGCCGCCCGCAGGCAGAGGTTTGAAACATTATACCCCCCCCCCCTACTATTATTTCAAGGGCTTTTTACAAAATCATCGTTTTGCCTAAGATAATTGGATAAAACCGGGGAATTTGACGGGGTTATACGCCGGAAGTTGGAAAAAAAGCCCCCTCCCGGAGAAGACCGGGAGGGGGCTTTCTTTTTGGTGAGTCCAAATGGAATCTTTGCATTTCCACTTTCAGTATATGCGAAATTCAAAAAAGTCAAGCTTACCGCAGGAAAATTACATTTTACGCCCCAAGCTGAAACTCAAATGTATACCCATCCTCGCCGTAGTGCTCATTGCCGACCCAGAGAACAGACCGATCGGTCAAATCGTAGACCACGCTGTGGATGGTGTTGGTGTTGGAGTCGTCGTTGTTCCAGGTGCGGCGGCCCACCGAAGCCAGCAGGTCCATGGCAGCGTTCTTGTCGGCTACGACGCCGTTGGTCTGGCGCAGGGCAGCAGCAAGGTGCTCGTAGCGGTCGAGGCCCTTCATCTCGACGGCAGTGCCGTCGTAGTAGCCGGGCGCCTTGATAAAGTTGGTCACCACCTGCCAGTCGGAGGAATCGGAGAGGGCGTCGGTGTCGTTCCAGAGGACGTTCAGCTGACGCTGAGAGCCGTCGGTGTCGTGGTCGGCATCAGCACCCACCCACTCGAGGACGGCGCTGCGGCCGGTGGAGTCGGCCACCATGTAGTGGAAGCAGCTGCTTGCCGAGTCGTGAAGGTCGTACTGCTCAGCCAGCGCCACGGCGTCCTCCACCGAGTCGGCGTAGTCGAGGATGAGCCGGAGCAGGGTGGTGGAGGTGAGGTCGGGCTTGTCGGTCTGGGTGTCGGTGGGGGTGCCTTTGCCCTCGCCCTGATAGGACATGAAGATGCCGCATGCCACACCGGCGTCGTTGACGCCGTCCAGCGGCACATAGGGGGCCGCGAGGGTCAGGATCTTCTGGCCGAGGCTCTCTACGTCCTTGTCCTTGTCGAGGCCGAGGAAGCTCAGGTCGATGGTGGAGTAGGAGGCGTGACGACCCTTGCCGGGGTTCGTGTAGACGATGGCGGTGTTGGTGGCCGAGAAGTCATAGTTGCGGCCAAAGACCCGGTCGCCGCTCTGGGTGTCTGCGGTAAAGGCCGAGCAGGCGATGGTGCTGGTCTTGATGTTCATGGGGATGATGCCCTTGGTGATGCTCTGGGTGATGAAGGAGATGAGCTCAGAGTCGGTGGATGCGCCGCCCCGGGCCAGGAAATCGTCGAAATAGTAGCCGCCCGAGACGTTGAGCTGGTAAACTGCACCGTCGCGGTGGGCTTCGTCGCGGTCGGAGAGCTTTTTGAGGGACGAGAGGGTGGCCAGCTCGTTGTGCCAGAGGGCGAACACGGCAACGGCCAGTGCGATGACCAGCGCCGCCAGCACGCAGGCGAGGCGCTTGAGGACTTTGGAGAGAGAATGATGCTTCATGGGACCTCCTGAAAAAGTCAAAAGAATATAGATAAAATACTTGAATATTCTATCACGACTTCTGTTGTGTTACAAGACTTTTGGAGATTTGGCCGGAAAATAAAAACAGGCGCTGAACGACAGCGCCTGTTCTGAGAGAGACTTAACCAAACAGTTTTTTCGTATTGTGCATATACACCGACAGCACCAGCCCCACGCAGATATACAGCATGAGCACCGAGCTGCCGCCCGCCGAGTAGAAGGGCAGGGTGACGCCGATGACCGGCAGGAGGCGGAGGTTCATGCCGACGTTGACGAATATCTGGGCCATGAACGCGCCGCCGATGCCGGCGCAGATGAAGGAGCCCAGCATATCCTCGCTGCACGCTCCGGTGGCGAAGGTCTTGATGATGATGGCCAGCAGCACGCCCAGCACCACGCAGCAGCCCACGAAGCCTGCCGCGTTGCCGATCCAGCTGAAGATGAAGTCATTGTGGGCGTTGGGGACGCTGTAGTAGCGGCCGCCGAAGAAGCCGTTGCCGAAGATGCCGCCCGAGCCGATGGCGATCTCGCCCCGCTGCTGCTGGTAGACAATGTTCTTCCAGATCGTCTCGCTGGGCGCCCAGCCCGTCTCGTTGTTGGGGTCGATGACCGCAAGGATGCGGTACCACTGGTAGCCCTTGCCGATCTTGTCGCTGAAGAAGGCAAAGACCACTGCTGCCGCCGCTGCGAGGGCAGCGAAGGCCCCGATGATATACTTCCAGCTCAGCCCGGCGGCAAAGAGCATACAGCAGCCGATGATGCCGTAGATGATGGCCGTACCGTCGTCACCCTGGATGTGGATGATGCCGATCGGCACGAAGAGATGGAGCAGCAGCTTGCCCAGCTCTTTCGGCTCGTTGAGGCGGCTGCGGACATTGTTCAGATGCATGGCGAAGGTAAGAATGAAGCTTATCTTTGCCAGCTCGGTAGGCTGGAAGGTGAAGCCGCCCAGCTTGTACCAGGAATAGTTGTCGGTGTCGCCCGCGTTGTAGCCGATGGTCAGCGGGCCGATGGTCACATTGCGGATGACCAGCGTGGGCAGCACGAGGCCCCATGTGAGCACCACATGGACGGGCCAGACATTGACGAGGCTGCGGTAGTCGATGTTGGACAGAAGGATGGCCACCAGGATGCCGATGGCCGCTGCACCCGCCTGCACCACGGCCCGGCGGTAGTCGCCGATGCCGGTGATCTGGCCGGTGAGCTCATCCACGGCAAAGCCGCTGCCCTGCTTCGCCGCCCACGACGACAGTGCCAGCACCGCCATTGCGCTGCTGAACAGGCAGAGCAGCAGGTACATCTTGTCTGTCCGTTTCCAATATCGCTGAATGCTTTCCAAAAAAGCACCACCTTTCTGTATTTGAAAACACCCCGCCTCACAGCCGGGCATGATCCCCCAATATACCTTATTATACAGCAGGGGAGAGAGGCGCGCAAGATGGCCGGTTGTGACAGCTTTGCAAAATCGGCGCAGAACGCTTGACAAAGGCCGATATGCCCTCTAAAATGAAACGTACCGGGGCGGTAAATGGCCGGTCCCCGGCGTTCTTGGAGGAACAGTTTTTACATGAAGGAACAACGCCATCGAATTTTGTGCGCGGTCTGCGCACTGGCACTGGTGCTGACGGCTGTGCTGGCTCCCGCCGCATGGGCGGCAGACGGAGCGGGCGAGGTGCAGGATACGGCAAAGTCTACCCTCACCACGGACGATGCCGCCGAGATGCAGCAGGCAGACGCCGCTGTGACGGCCCTGACCGGCAGCGACGAATACGAGCAGATGTCCCGGGAAGAACGGCTCACCGCGGCCCTTGCGGAGCTGGATGAGCTGGCCCGGAAGGGGCTGGTGCGCCGGGACTCCATCCGCACCGACGAGGAGAACGGGATGGTCAGCTTTACCTACCGCTGCGGCGTGCTGGGCGGCATCCTGCTCACTCTGCCCGACGAGCTGGACGAGATGACCTTTGACGCCGGAGACAACGGCCTGCGCGCCCCGAGGGACATTGCTCAATGCACTCCCCGCACCGCCGAGATGCCCCTGACCGACGATGTCCGGCAGGCTGCGGAGGCCCGGCAGTACCGGGAGAACGCTCTGCCTGAGACGATCGGCCGTGCCGCTATTTATTATGCCTTCGATAATACGGTGAACAGCTCCCGCTTTCCGTATTATTCCTATATGCAGGGCTTCTGGGAAGGCATGGGCCTGCGCACGACGATGAACACCCGGGTGACCCTGTCGGACCTGCGCCGGATGAACAAATACGATTTGTGCATCCTGAGCGCCCACGGTGCCTACTATACTTATAGCTACGGTGCCTTCCGGAAGCACACCCGGACCGAGCCCATCATCCTGCTGACAGAAGCGTCCACGCTGTATAAAGACATCATCTACGGCTTTGACCTGCTGGCTCACCGCATCATCAAGCTCAACGGCCTTTACTGTGTCACAGCGGATTTCTTCCGCAATGCGTACCGCTCGGGCCAGCTCAGCAATACCATCATCTACTCCGAGACCTGTGAGTTCCTGGGCGTCACGAACAGCGTGGATGAGTCGATGGCCGAAGCACTGCTGGCGGGCGGCGCACGGACTGTGCTGGGCTATGTGAACAACGTCTACACGGTCTACTCCCGCAGTATGCTCTGGGATACCGTCAACCATCTTGCGATGGGACAGACCATCGGCAGGGCGCTGGCCCATGCGAAGGACACCTACGGCGAGAACGACATCATCTGGTATACGGAGCAGGGCGGACGCCGCCCCCACGCCGCAGCAGCGTGTCTGGTGCTCTACGGTGACGAGAACGCCCGGCTGAATGTGCCGGAAAACTTCTCGCTCGAGGAACGCGCGGAGGCCGCGGAAGATATGCTGGCCGATGTGCTCGAAAGCGCGGCCTGAGCGTTGCACTTTTGATAGAAATAGTTTATACTAAGGGACGGCAGAACAGGACGGCAGGACTCTGCCGTCCCTTTTTTATAGAAACGCATATGAGGTGGGATACCCATGTCTGAATTTATCACCCACTCCCGCGAGGAGACGGTGGCACTGGGGGCGCAGGTGGCGCAGCATCTTGCGCCCGGGGCGCTCATCGCCTTTACCGGCGGGCTTGGCGCGGGCAAGACGGCCTTCTGCGAGGGCATTGCCAGAGGTCTCGGCTGCACCGACCCGGTCAGCAGCCCGACCTTCGCCATCGTGAACTATTACCGCGGGCCGCGGCCCTTCGCGCACTTTGATTTGTACCGCATTTCCACGGAGAACGATTTGTGCGCGGCAGGGTTCTACGACTATCTGGATGAGGGCGCTGTGGTGGCGGCAGAGTGGAGCGAAAACTTCGCCGACCTGCTGGCGCTGGAAGACCCCATCCACATCAACATCGAGCGGGTGGACGACACCACCCGCCGCATCACCATCGAGGGGGTGGAAGTATGAACATCTTAGCCGTGGATACGGCGGGCAAGACCGTGGGCGTGGCACTGCTGCAGGATGACCGCCTGCTCTACGAGTGCTATCTCGACGCGGGTATGACCCACAGCGAGACCCTGATGCCCCTCATCGACAACTGTCTCAAGTTCTGCGGCATGGGCGGCAAGGACATCGACCTCTACGGCGTCAATGCCGGCCCCGGCAGCTTTACCGGCCTGCGCATCGGGCTGGCGGCGGTGAAGGGTCTGGCCTTCCCCCGGGAGACGCTCTGCGCCCCGGTGTCCACGCTGGAAGCGCTGGCGGCGGCCCACACCGGCTGCGGCACCGTGCTCTGTGCGCTGGATGCCCGCCGTGCGCAGGTGTACAGCGCGGCTTTCGACCTTGAGACCCACGAGCGTCTGATGGACGACGATGCCCGCGCCGTTGCCGATCTGGCCGAGTTTGTAGAAAATTGCAAAAAGCCTCTGTTTTTTGTTGGTGATGGCGCAGCTCTGTGCTATAATAAATATGGCAATGTCCCGGGCGTGCTCTGTGTACCGCCGGCTCTCCGCAATGGCCGTGCCGCTGCGGTGGCCTATGTGGCAAAGCAGATGGCTCAGCGGGGCGAAGCCGTCCTGCCCGAGGCTCTGCTGCCGGATTATCACCGGCTGAGCCAGGCCGAGCGGGAGCGGGCCGAGCGTCTGGCCGCAGAAGCTGCCCGTACCGAAATACCGGAAGATACTGCAAAGGGAAAGGATCAACACCAATGATGAAACCCATCGCACTTGCCGCCGACCACGGCGGATTTGAACTGAAAGAGGCCGTCAAGGCCCATCTGGACGAGCTGGGGCTGGAGTACATCGACTTCGGCACCCACAGCACCGCCAGCGTGGACTACCCTGACATGGCTCTGCCTGCCTGTGACGCCGTGGTGAGCGGCCAGTGCAGCAAGGCGCTGCTGTTCTGCGGCACCGGTGTGGGCATCAGCATGGCCGCAAACAAGGTCAAGGGCATCCGTGCCTGCTGCTGCTCTGACAGCTTCAGCTGCGAGTATACCCGCCGCCACAACGACGCCAATGCCCTGTGCATGGGCGGCCGCGTCGTCGGCCCCGGCCTCGCCTGCCAGCTGGTAGACATTTTCCTCAACACCGAGTTCGAGGGCGGCCGCCACGAGAAGCGCATCGCAAAGCTGATGGCGATCGAGAATCGGTAAACCTTAGGATTCCAATATCTATTCACAATATAAGGAGCGTGTATTATGACCCCTATGATCGTTGAGCATCCGCTGCTGCAGCACAAACTGAGCATTCTGCGCAACAAGCAGACCGGCACCAAGGAGTTCCGTGACCTCGTGGGCGAGATCGCCACTCTGCTGTGCTATGAGGCTACCCGTGACCTGCCTCTGGAAGAGGTGGAGATCGAGACTCCCATCACCATGGCAAAGACCAAGGTGCTGGCAGGCCGCAAGCTGGCTCTGGTGCCGATCCTCCGCGCCGGCATGGGTATGCTGGATGGTATGCTGACCCTGCTGCCCGCCGCTAAGGTCGGCTTCATCGGCCTGTACCGCGACGAGGAGACCCTGCAGCCCGTGGAGTATTTCTGCAAGCTGCCGAAGGACATCGCTGAGCGCGACGTTCTGGTGCTTGACCCGATGCTGGCTACCGGCGGCAGCGCCATCGACGCCATCACCCAGATCAAGAAGCACGGCGCAAAGCACATCAAGTTCATCGGCCTCATCGCTGCTCCGGAAGGCATCAAGGCCCTGCACGAGGCACATCCCGATGTGGACATCTACCTCGGCGCACAGGACGACCACCTGAACGAGAACGGCTACATCGTCCCCGGCCTGGGCGACGCGGGCGACCGTATCTATGGCACCAAGTAAATCTCTGTATAACGTAAAAGTGCTCTGCCGGCCGGCAGAGCACTTTTTGCGTGGTACAGTAATATTTACAGCATTGTAAATTTTCTGCAAGGCGCTTGACTTTTTTAGAAAACTGCGTATACTTACAGATGAGAAAACCAAATGCTGTTCATCTGGAATCACAAATAATAAGACCCCTTCTCGGAGGTGCTAGCTCCGGGAAGGGGTCTTATTATTTAGTGCTTACAGTCCTTGTTGAACCATCTGCCAAGCCACTTGTAGATGTAGTTTGCAACCACACCTGCTGCGACAGACAGCATAAATGAGAAAACGCCATTCATCCGGAATCACCTCCCTTCCAAACGGAATGGAGTGGTAAGGACGGCGATTCGATTATATCATAGTTTTCGACAGAAGAACAGAACTTCTTTCAGCACGATCACTTACTCTTTCGTGCTAAAATCTCATCCAGAATGGCATCCGCCACATCATCCTTGCTCATCAGGGGCAGCTCACGGGCGCCGTCCGGCGTGATGAAGGTGACAACATTGGTATCCACGCCAAAACCGGCACCGGCGACCTTCAGATTGTTGGCCACCACCATGTCGAGGTTCTTTTTCTCGAGCTTGGCCGAGGAGTTGGCCAGCATGTCCCGCGTCTCCATCGAGAAGCCGCAGAGGAACTGGCCCTTCTTTTTGGGGCCGATGGTGCCGAGGATGTCGGGCGTCCGCTCCACGGCGATGGAGAGGTCGCCGTCCTTCTTCTTGATCTTGTCGTCGGCCACGGCGGCGGGGCGGTAATCGGCTACGGCAGCGGCCATGACCAGAACGTCCATCTCGTCGAAGCGGCTGGTCACGGCCTCGTACATCTGCTGGGCTGTCGTGATGGGGACATCCTTGGTGAACCGCACCGGCTGCAGGGCCGTCGGGCCGTGGATGAGGGTGACTTCGGCACCCCGCATCGCGGCGGCACGGGCCACAGCATAGCCCATCTTGCCGGTGGAGTGGTTGGTCAGGTAGCGCACAGGGTCCAGCGGCTCCTGAGTGGGGCCGGCCGTGACGGCAATGCGCAGACCGGCGAGGTCCTTCGGCTTTGCGATGGCGCGGAAGATATAGTCCAGCAGGACATCCTCTTTCGGCAGGCGTCCGCTGCCCACGTCCTTGCAGGCCAGTACGCCGCTCTCGGAGGGGATGACCGTGAAGCCGTACTTTTCCAGTGTGGCGATGTTGTCCTGGGTGATGGGGTTCTCCAGCATCCCGGTGTTCATGGCAGGGGAGACGAGCTTGGGACACTTGGCCGCGAGAACGACGGTGGTGAGCATATCGTCGGCGATGCCGTGGGCCATCTTGGCAATGACATTGGCGGTGGCCGGGGCCACGAGGATGACGTCGGCCTTCTTTGCCAGCGAGATATGGGTGACTTCGAACTTGAAATCCCGGTCGAAGGTGTCTACCATGCACTTGTGGCCCGTCAGGGTCTCGAACGTGATAGGGGTGATGAACTGGGTGGCGTTTTTGGTCATGATGACCTCCACGTCGGCCCCCAGCTTGCGCAGTGCGCTGGCCACGTTGGCCATTTTATAGGCGGCAATGCCGCCGCTGACGCCCAGAAGGACGCATTTTCCCTTCAGATCCATCCAAAATACCTCCTATAAATAGGGATAATATAACTACAGTATAATGCAAAACGGCCCAGAGCACAACAAAATCTTTGATGGGGGTTGTATCTTGGCCCAAAATGCGGTAAAATACAACTTGACTTATACAAAAAAGCTCTCCGTCAGCGCTGGCGCACACAAGCCTCTCCCTTTGGGAGAGGTGTCACCGAAGGTGACGGAGAGGGCAAGGACGCTGACAGGAAACCGCAGACACGGCGACAGCATCGCTCTGACAAAGAGGCTGCTTATCGCTGGGTAAGAGTCCTGTCGTACTGGCCTTGCCCTCTCAGGCGCTTCGCGCCAGCTCCCCCAGAGGGGGAGCCTTTTGCGGAGAGGTTCGACCCTGCGAGGAACTGAATTATGATTTTAGCCATTGACATAGGCAACACCACCGTCGCCCTCGGGGGCATCCGGGACGGACGTGTATGCTTTGTGGCCCACATGGACACGGTGCGCACCCGCACAGCGGCGGAGTACCGTGCCGAGATGGAAAAGGTGTTCTCTCATCGGAGACACCCGGAAAAGCCCATCCGCTTCGAGGGCGCTGTCCTCACCAGCGTCGTCCCCCAGATCACGGGGGCGCTGGCCGAGTGCGCCCGCCACTACACCGGCAAAAAGCCGGTCATCGTTTCGCCCGACATCCGCACCGGCCTCACGATGGGGGTGCCTGACCCCCACGCCGTCGGCAAAGATCGCCTTGTGGATGCGGCCTACGCGGCGGCGAACTTCCCCCTGCCGGTGGTCACGGTAGACCTCGGCACCGCCACCACGTTCAACGTGATAGATGAGAACAAGGTCTTCCGGGGCGGCGTCATCTGCCCCGGACTTTCCACCGGTCTGCGGGCGCTGGGGGAGCGGTGCGCCCAGCTGCCGCAGGTACATCTTTCTTCGCCCAAAAGCGCGATCGGCGTCGATACCGAGAAGTGTATGCTCTCCGGCTCTGTGCTGGGGACGGCTGTCCTGCTGGACGGCATCACGCAGCGCATCGAGGAAGAACTGGGCCGTCCGGCCACGCTGGTGGTCACGGGCGGTCTGGCAAAGTATGTCATCCCGCTCTGCCGTCACCCGCTCACCTATGACCCCGAGCTGCTGCTGAAGGGGCTGGCTCTCCTTTACCAGCTCAATGCGCCGCAGCATGAGCGTCACCACGAGCCGCGCAGCGACGGTGAGCGCCGCCGTCCCCGCCCGGCAGGCAGACGCCCTTACAACAACGGCAGCAGCCCCCGCCGCCGCAGCCACAATAACCGCCGTCCCCGCCGGGACGATGAGGCCAAAGCGGGCTGAGCCCTGAAAGGAGAGACCTTATGATGAAATTAGGCATTCTCGGCGCAGGCATGATCGTCCGGGAGTTCCTGCCCTGGCTCACTGGGCCGGAAAGCCCCTTCAAGGTCGAGGCTCTTTGCAGCACGGAGCGGAGCGCCGGTGCAGCACAGGCCCTCTGCGACCAGTATGGTGTGCCGCGCCACACCACCAGCTACGACGAACTGCTGAGCTGGGTGGACGTTGTGTATATCGCCGTACCGAATATCCTGCACGTAAAATATACCCGTGCCGCTCTGGAAGCGGGCCGCCACGTCATCGTCGAAAAGCCGATGGCCCCCACGGCGGCGCTGGCCGAAGAGCTGGCCGAGCTGGCCCGGAGCAAAAAGCTCTTTCTCTTTGAGGCTGTCACCACGCAGTATCAGGACAACTACGCCAAGATCCGTGAGGTGCTGCCCAAGGTGGGGGCCGTCACGATGGTGCAGTGTAATTTCAGCCAGTATTCCAGCCGGTATCATGATTTCTGCGCCGGCAAGGTCTGGCCGTCCTTTGACCCGGCCTGCGCCGGCGGTGCGCTGATGGACCTGGGCGTCTACAATGTCAGCTATGTGGTGGGCCTCTTCGGCTCGCCCAACAAGGTCCACTATGCGGCCAACATCACCCGGGGCATCGACACCAGCGGCGTGCTGACGATGGAGTATCGCAGCTTCAAGGCCGTGAGCATCAATGCCAAGGACAGCAGTTCCCCGGCCCGGTACATCATTCAGGGTACCAAGGGGTATCTGCTCCAGAAATCCACCGCCAACTTCTGCGGCGGCGTCACCTTCCACCCCTATAAGGGCAAGGAAGAGCACTTCAACCTCAGCGCAGGCCGTCCCCGGCAGGCGGCAGAGTTCCACGCCTTTGCCCGCGCCATCGAGAGCGAGGATATGGAGCTTTGCAGCCGGATGCTGGACACCTCGGTGGCCGTCAGCCGTGTGCTGGAAACGGCCCGCCGCGATGCGGGCATCCGCTTCACTACTGATTTATAATGCTATCCCCGGGAGTTCCCTGACAAAACATCCCGTATATTTCAGACTGTATTCTACAAAAGACCCCGTGTATTTCACGGGCAGGTTTGCGCCGTATCCGACAATTTAGGGCGGAACGGCAGCAAGGAGGAAAACTGAATTATGAAAAAGAATGACATTCGCACCCTCACCCGGCTGGCACTGCTGGTCGCCATTGAGCTGGTCATGAAGGCCGTCGGCCTGGGCAGTGTCCCTGTAGGCCCGCTTTACATGAGCTTTTTGACCCTGCCGATCGCCGTGGGTGCCATCACCATGGGTCCCGCCGCAGGCGCTGTCCTCGGCGGCGTGTTCGGTGCCGTGAGCTTCTATGACGCCGTCACCGGCGCTTCCGCCATGACCGGTGCGCTGTTCCAGGTCAGCCCCGTCAACACCTTCATCCTCTGTGTGGGGATGCGTGTGCTGATGGGCGTGTGCGTCGGCCTTATCTTCAACGCTGTCAAGAATTTCGATAAGCCCGGCACCTGGAGCTACATCGTCAGCGCCATGTGCGCCCCGGCCCTCAACACCCTGTTCTTCATGGGCTACATCGTGCTGGCCTTCTACGGCTGCGATTACGTCCAGAACCTCGTGTCCGTCAAGGGCGCAGCCAACCCCCTGATGTTCGTCGTCCTGCTGGTCGGCGTGCAGGGCGTGGCCGAGTTCCTTGTCTCCGGCATCCTGGGCGGCATCGTCGCCCGCGCTGTCCACAAGTTTTTGAAGTAACAGGCGGTGTCGGTCAGGGACATCCGCTGATAAACCTCTCCGTCACGGCTGACGCCGTGCCACCTCCCCTATCAAGGGGAGGCTGAAAGGAAAGATCATATCATAGGCCCCTCCCCCGGCAAAAATGCTGAGGGAGGGGCTTTTGTGTTGATTTTAGCCTACCGGTGCGGTATACTTATCATACTTTATTCAAAAGAAGGAGGCGGCGGAAAATGCCCATCGGCCCCAGCAGACCCCTGAATTTAGCAAAGCCGGAGTCCATCGACATCCGGCAGGCCGCGCGGTATTTCGGCGCGCGGGGCGAGGCTGACAGCGCTACCCTCACCCTTCTGGAAAAGTGCGCTGCGCCCCTTCTCGCCGCCGCCACGCCCCGGGCCGTCTGGCTCGAGGCCGACGTGGAGAGCCTCACGCGGGCCGGTATTTTGAAGGGGGAGGACATCTTCCGGCATCTGGAAGGGTGCAGCGAGGCCCTGCTTCTGGCCGTGACGGTCGGCCCCGGCGTGGACGGACAGATACGCCGGGCCGGTGTGGGCGACATCGCCGCCGGTGTGGCGTCGGACGCCATCGGCTCTGTGCTGGCCGAACAGGCCGCGGACGCCGCCGAGGCCGAGCTGCGGCAGTGGGCCGCAGAGCAGGACAAGTACCTCACGGGCCGTTTCTCGCCGGGCTACGGCGACTGGCCCATCGGGGTGCAGCCGCTGGTGGCGGCGGCACTGGACACCGCCCGCCGGGCCGGGCTCTGCGTGACCGAAAATGACCTGATGACGCCCCGCAAGAGCGTGACCGCTCTGCTGGGCCTGAGCGACCACCCGGTGAAAGGACGCCTTGCCGGGTGCGGACACTGCGTGCTGAACACGCGGTGCGAATATAGAAAGAGGGGCAAGACCTGTGCAAGCGAATGAACTGTTTACCCAGCCGAATACCATCCTCCTCGACGGCGGCATGGGGACCATGCTGCAGGCGGCGGGCCTGAAGCTGGGCGCACGGCCTGAGGAACTGAACATCACCGACCCACAGCTCATCGAGAGCATCCACAGCCGGTACGCCGCCGCAGGCAGCCGCATCATCAATGCCAACACCTTTGGCGCGTCGGCCCATAAGCTGGCGGGCAGCGAATACACGCTGGAAGAGATCATTGCGGCGGGCATCGCCAACTGCAAGCGGGCCTGCGCCCCCTACGGCGCACTGGCCGCGCTGGACGTCGGCCCGCTGGGCGAACTGCTGGAGCCCAACGGCACGCTGGCCTTTGAAGACGCCGTGGCCGAGTATGGCCGCATCGTCCGGGCGGGCGTGGCCGCCGGGGCCGATCTCGTCTTCTTTGAGACCTTCACCGACCTGTACGAGCTGAAAGCTGCCCTGCTGGCCGCGAAAGAGAACTGCGGCCTGCCCAGCCTCGCCAGCATGAGCTTTGAGGCGGGCGGGCGCACCTTCACCGGCTGCACCGTCGAGAGCTTCGCCGTCACGGCCCGGGGCCTCGGGGCCAACGCCGTGGGCATCAACTGCTCCCTCGGCCCGAAGGAAATTTTCCCCATGGCGAAGCGGCTGGCCGAGGCTCTGCCCGGCGATTTCCCGGTCTTTGTCAAGCCGAATGCGGGCCTGCCCCGCGCCGACGGCAGCGGCTACGACATCACGCCCCAGCTCTTTGCCATGGAGATGAAGCCCTACCGCGATCTGAAGCTCTTTGCGGCGGGCGGCTGCTGCGGCACCACCCCCGATTTCATCAAGCTGCTGAACGGCGTCTTCGCCGACTGCAAGCCGGGCCGCCCCGCCCACGCCATGCCATCGGTGCTCTGCTCGCCGATGGACTTCGTCACCGTGGACGGCATCACCGTGGTGGGCGAGCGCATCAACCCCACCGGCAAAAAGCGGTTCCAGCAGGCATTGCGCGAGGGCGACATGAACTACATCCTCGAGCAGGCCGTCAGCCAGTCTGAGGCCGGTGCGCAGGTGCTGGACGTCAACGTGGGCGCGCCCGGCGTGGACGAGCCCGCCGTCATGGAGCAGGTGGTGAAGGCGTTGCAGAGCGTCGTCAGCCTGCCCTTGCAGCTGGATTCCTCCCACGCAGACGCCCTCGAGCGGGGCCTGCGGGTCTACAACGGCAAGCCCATCGTCAACTCGGTGAACGGCGAGACCGAAGTGCTGGAGCGTGTCCTGCCCCTCTGCAAAAAGTACGGCGCGGCCATCGTCGGCCTCGCCATCGACGAGCGGGGCATCCAGCCCAGCGCCGACGCCCGGTTTGAGATCGCAAAGCGGGTGGTGGACGCGGCGCTGGCCCACGGCATCCCCCGGGAAGATATTTATATCGACTGCCTGACCCTCACCGCCAGCGCCCAGCAGCAGGACGTTCTGGCCACCGTGGAGGCGCTGGCCCGCTGCAAGAAGGAGCTGGGCGTCCGCACCATCCTCGGCGTGTCCAACATCAGCTTCGGCCTGCCCTGCCGCCCCTACCTGAACACCACCTTCCTCACCATGGCCATGTACGCGGGCCTCGACCTCGCCATCATGAATCCTTCCAGCGAAGAGATGATGGCGGCGGTCTACTCTTACAACGTCCTCACCAACCGTGATAAGCAGAGCATGGCCTACATCGCCCGCTATGCCGATAAAGTCCCTGCCAGCGCCGCGTTGAAGCAGGCCCAGACGGCCCAGGCGTCTCAGACGTCAAACACCCCGGCGGAGGCGGATGCAGCTCACAGCGGCCCGTTTGCCGCGCTGATGCAGGCGGTGGAAAAGGGCCTCAAGGGGGAGGCCTCCGCCCGCACCCACACCCTGCTGGACGAAAACGAGCCCCTGACGCTGGTGGACGAGGCCCTCATCCCGGCGCTGGACGTCGTGGGTGAAAAGTACGAGAAGGGCAGGCTCTTCCTGCCCCAGCTGTTACAGGCCGCCAGCGCCGCACAGGCCGCCTTTGAAGAGATCAAGACCGCCATCGCCAAGCGGGGCGGGGCCGGGGCCAGCAAGGGCCGCATCGTCCTCGCCACCGTCAAGGGCGATGTCCACGACATCGGCAAGAACATCGTCCGCGTCATCCTCGAGAACTACGGCTTCGAGGTCATCGACCTTGGCCGCGATGTGCCGGTGGAGACGGTGGTGGACACTGTCCGGGAGAAGGATGCCCACCTCGTGGGGCTCTCGGCCCTGATGACCACCACCCTCAAGAGCATGGAGGAGACCATCGCGGCCCTCCATGCGGCAAAGCTCGACTGCAGGGTGATGGTGGGCGGCGCTGTCCTGACGCCCGAGTACGCCGAGAAGATCGGCGCGGACTGGTACGCCAAGGACGCCAAGCAGAGCGCCGATATTGCCAAGAAATTCTTCGGTGAGTCATAAAAACAGAGCAAGAGCCGGTGCATCTGCACCGGCTCTTTTGGCGTTTACTTATGCTCCGCCAGCGCCATGATGCGCTCCGGCGGGGCGGAGAGGCAGGCCGGGGCGTCGGGCTCGGCCACGGAGAGGGTCATCTTGCTCACCTTCCACCACAGACGGGTGGTGCCGTCCGGCAGCTGGAAGATGAGGTTCCAGTCGAAGGGGTTCTCGCTGGCCGAGAGCAGCTCCACCGGCAGGGCATTCTCTGCGCCCGGGGCGCAGGGAGCGAAGTCGTGGGCGCGGATGCCCACGGCAGTGCAGCCCTCCGGCACCTCAGCGGCCAGATGCAGCACCTGCTCACAGCCTGCGAGGCGGACGCTGTGGGCGTCCACCCGGGTGCAGGGCAGGATGTTCTTGCAGCCGGTCAGCCGGGCCGCAGCGATGCTGCCCGGGTCGGCAAAGACCTCTTTCGTGGTGCCGGTGCGGAGCACCTGCCCGCCGTCCATGACGATCATCTCCCGGCACAGGCGGTAAGCTTCGTCCCGGTTGTGGGTGACAAGGAGGGCCGTGCCGTCGAAACCCGCCAGCAGGCTGCCTACTTCGCCCTCCACCTCCTCGCGGAGGTAGCTGTCCAGTGCGCTGAACGGCTCGTCCAGCATCAAGATCCTCGGCTTGCCCACAAGGATACGGGCCAGCGCGGTGCGCTGCTGCTGTCCGCCGGAAAGCTCTGCCGGGCGGCGGCTGGCCAGTTCTTCCAGCCGCAAGGCCCGCAGCATCCCGGCGCAGCGGGCCTTGCGGGCGGCTTTGTCCCTTTCGGCCTTCAGGCCGCAGAGGATGTTCTGCTCCACGGTCATATTCGGGAAGAGGGCGTAATTCTGGAAGAGCAGGCCCACGCCCCGCTGCTGGGGCGGCAGGTCGATGTGCTGCCCGCTGTCGAACAGCACCCGCCCGTCCAGCACGATGCGGCCCTTGTCGGGCTTCACGATGCCCGCGATGCAGCGCAGTGTCATGCTTTTGCCGCAGCCCGACGCGCCCAGAATGGCCGTGGCAGTGTTCCCGGCGGTGAAGTCGGAGCGGAGGGTGAAGCCGTTCAGCTTTTTCTCGATATGTACTTCCAGGCTCATGCGCGGCCACCTGCTTTCTGCTTTTTCTCCAGGAGGTTCACAGCCAGCAGCACCACGGCAGAGATGACGATGTCCACCAGCACCCACCGCATGGCACAGGCCTCGTCGTTGGTGCGCCAGAGCTGGTAGACGGTGGTGGCGATGGTGGCCGTCCTGCCCGGGGTGTAGCCCGCTATCATGCTGGTAGCACCGTACTCGCCCAAGGCCCGGGCAAAGGCCAGCACCGTACCGGCCAGAATGCCCTGTCGGCAGCAGGGCATCCGCACCCGCCAGAATATCCATGCGTTGGACTGTCCCAGCGTCTGGGCCGACCAGGCCAGCGTCTCGTCAAAGCTCTCGAAGGCGCCCCGGGCGGTGCGGTACATCAGCGGGAAGGCCACCACGATGGACGCAAAGATGGCGCTGTACCAGTTCATGACCAGCTTGACGCCGAAATGCTCCAGGAAGAAGAGGCCCAGCGGCCGCTTTGCGCCGAAGAGCAGCAGCAGAAAATAGCCCACCACCGTGGGCGGCAGCACCATGGGCAGGGTGAGCACCACGTCCAGCACGCCCTTGACGGCGCGGGGCAGCTTTGCGATATAATAAGCGGCAAAAATGCCGAGGAAGAACACCGCTGTGCAGCTGATGAGCGCGATGCGCAGGCTGTTCCATAAGGGATACCAATCCATGATTTTAACCTTTTACATCGCCGTGAAGCCCACGCCCTCGAACACGGTGGCGGCACGGTCAGTCTGCAGATAGGCCAGGAACTCCCTGGCGGCCTCGGCGTTGGGAGAAGCCTTCAGCACAGCGGCGGGGTAGATGACCTGACCGCACATCTCGGCGGTGGCCTCGTCCACGGGGGTCAGACCGGCGCTGTAAGCATCGGTGCAGTAGACGACACCGGCGTCCACACTGCCCTCGCTGATCTGGGTGGTGACTTCCTTGACGTTGGAGCCGTAGGTGATGACACCGGCAGCAGCCAGAGCCTCTTCGTCGAGGTCATAGTAGGCCAGGATCTTCTGGGTGTACTGGCCCACAGGCACATCGCTGTTGCCCATGCAGAACAGGATGTCCTGAGCCTTCAGGTGCTCGGCCAGAGCGTCGAAGCTGTCGATGCCCTTGTCGCTGCCCTCGGGCACACAGAGGACGACCTTGTTTTCCAGCAGGTCCACACGGGTGGAGGGGTCCACGAAGTCCAGACCGTCGGTGTTCACGTCGGCAGAAGCGGTGATGTCCAGCTGGTTCATCTGCTTCTGACCGGCAGAGAGGAAGAGGTCGCAGTCAGCGCCCTCCTGGATCTGGGTCTTGAGAGTACCGGAGGAATCGAAGTTGAAGCGGAAGGTGACGCCCGGGTTCTCGACAGAGTAGTCTTGGGCGATGGCGTTCAGGGTCTCGGTCAGGGATGCAGCGGCGAAGACGATGAGCTCGACGCTCTCGCCGGCAGCCTCGGAAGCAGCTGCGGAAGAGGCAGTGCTGGAAACCGCGCCGCCGCAGGCGGTCAGGGCAGCAGCAGCGCCGACTGCGCCGACCACGGACAGAAAGCTGCGGCGGGAAATGAGATCGGTTTTCATGAATTTTCTCCTTCTATAGTGGTTAAAATTCCCTCATATATGTTCACGTCCCGAAACCGGAGCGGGACAGCAATTTACCTGCGGGCGCACTCGCCGTCCAGACCGGCGGCGATGCGGACGCCGTGCCCGAGGCTGGGCAGGATGTACTCGAGGTTCTCCTTCACGGCTTTCGGACTGCCCGGCAGGTTGACGATGAGCGTCTTGCCGCGCAATACACTGGCGGCGCGGCTCAGCATCCCGCGGGGGGTGATGGAAAGGCTGTGGTACCGCATGGCCTCGGCGATGCCGGGGGCGTTGCGGTCGGCCACGGCATAGGTGGCCTCGGGGGTAATATCCCGGGGCGAGAAGCCGGTGCCGCCGGTGGTCAGGATAAGGTTCACCTGACGGCCATCGGCCAGACGGATGAGCTGTGCTTTCAGCGCCTTGGCCTCGTCGGGCAGGAGCATCGTCTCTTCCACTACATAGCCTGCGGCGGTGAGCATCTCCACGATGAGGGGGCCGCTCTTGTCCTCCCGCTCGCCCCGGCTGCCCTTGTCCGAAAGGGTGATGACCGCAGCGCGCAGCGGCGGATCTTCCAGCGGCGGCAGAAGGGTCACTTCGTCGCCGACATGAATCTCGCCGCCCTTCAGCACCCGGGCAAATACGCCCTCCCGGGGCATGATGCACTCGCCGGTCTGCTGTTTGATGACGCAGTCGTTGTGGCACTCCTTGCCGATCTGGGTCATCTCCAGCACCACGTCGCCGATGGCGAAACGGCTGGTGACGGGCAGATTGCGGAAGTCGAAGCCCTCGATGACGAGGTTTTCGCCAAAGGCACCATAGTCCACCCAGATCTTCTTGCGGAACGCCTCGATTTTTTCAGCGCTGAGCAGGCTCACCTGCCGGTGCCAGTTTCCGCCGTGGGCGTCGCTCACGATGCCCCATTCCGGGGTCAGGACAGCACTTGGCACCTCGGTCTTGACGGTGCCGCGCTTGGGGCTGGTGCAGATCGCCAGAATTTTTCCCATAGTAATTTATCCTCCGATACGGTACATCCCGCGGGTGGCGGGCATGGAATTGTCTCCGAAATGATGTTCCCGGGGTTTCGACCAGATCGTCTCCCGGATGGCCTGTAAAAGCTCCTCGTCGGCTGCGCCGCCGCGCAGCAGGGTGCGCAGGTCGCAGCCCGTCTCGCTGGCAAGGCAGGGACGCAGAAAGCCCTGACTGGTCAGCCGCACCCTGTTGCAGGAAGCACAGAACTTGCCGTGGACCGCCGCGATGAAGCCCACGTCGCCCTTCCAGCCCGGGACGGCGTAGTAGACGGCAGGCCCGTCGCCGAACCCGGCGCTCTGGGCGGCGGGCAGGGGCGAAAACTCCGGCCAGCGGCGGGCAAACCGCTCCCGCAGCTCCGGCCCCGAGATGCAGGGCATGGCCGCGCCGTAGCCGATGGGCATCATCTCGATGAACCGCACCTGTAACGGGCGGCTCTCGGCGAGGGCGGCCAGGTCTTCCAACTCACCCTCGTTCACGCCCACCTGCGGCACACAGTTCAGTTTGACAGGGATGCCGCTGTCGAGGACTGCGTGAATGCCTTCCATCACATGGCCGAACTCGTCCCGGGCCGTGATGCTTTGGAACACCTCGGGGCGCAGAGTGTCGAGGCTGATGTTCACGCTGTCAAGACCGGCGTCCAGCAGGGCGGGCAGCTGCTGCGCCAGCAGGATGCCGTTTGTGGTCATGGTGACTTTGCGGATGCCGGGGATGGCTTTCAGCCCCGCCACCAGCTGGTCTACGCCCTTGCGCACCAGCGGCTCTCCGCCGGTGACGCGGACGGTGTCGATGCCGCACCGGGCAAACAGGGCCGCCAGACGCAGGAACTCTTCGTAGGTGAGCACGGCTTCCCGTTCCAGCTTTTCCACGCCGTCGGGCATACAGTAGCGGCAGCGCAGGTTGCACAGATCGGTGACGGACAGGCGCAGATAGTGGATATTGCGCTGGGCAGAATCAAACATAGCCGCCCTCCGCCCGGATGTAGTGGCCGCTCTTGCCGCCAGTTTTCTCGACGAGATGGATCTCGCCCAGCTCCATGCCCTTATCGACGGCCTTACACATATCGTAGATGGTGAGCAAGGCGGTGGAAACGCCCGTCAGGGCCTCCATCTCCACGCCGGTGACGCCCGCCGTCTTGACGGTGCAGAGCGCCTCCACAGCCTGCCGCTCGGGCAGGAGCCTGAAGTCCACGCTCACTTTCGTCAGGGGCAGCGGATGGCACAGCGGGATGAGCTCGCTGGTGCGCTTGGTGGCCATGATGCCGGCAATGCGGGCCACGCCCAGCACATCGCCTTTCTTCACGGTGCCGCTCTCCACGGCGGCGAATGCCTCGGCGTTCATGGTGATGATGCCGTGGGCGGTGGCCTCCCGGAAGGTGACGGTCTTCTCGCTCACATCCACCATCACCGCGTTGCCGGAAGCATCAAAGTGGGTCAGATTGGTTTCAGTCATGATCGTATCTTTCTGCTTAACAAAAATAAATCGTATGGGGAGCCGGGCTTGCCCTCTCAGTCTCGCTTCGCTCGCCAGCGCCCCCAAAGGGGGAGCCGTTGGCAGGCCGGGCAGCTCTGAGCGGGACGCCTGAGGCCCGATATGGCGCAAAAGGGCGGGCCTTGCTACAGAGGCCGGCAGCTTCTGGACAAGCGTTCCTTGTCAAGCTGCTGTAGATCTCTGTCGCAGGGCACTATCGTTCCCGACAGGAAGAGCTTTTCTCGCCCAGCGCGGGCCTTACCGACACGCCAGTGGCTCTCCCTTTGGGAGCAACGGCGACGACCGCCGCCAGCGGCGGAAACAGGGAGGAGCTGTTGGGACAGCGGCCAGCAGGATGCAAGCGGCAGCGAAGCAGACGCTGGGTGCCGCAACCCGGCCTTGGCGCGAAGCGCCTGAGAGGGCATCAGCAATGCCCAAATCCGCAGTTGGGCCAGTGGCACTCAGCGCAGCCAAGGCAGAGACCACCCTCGCCTAGACGGGCAATATCCTCGGCGGTGATGGCATCGTCGGCCAGCAGACGGGGCAGCAGCAGGTCAAAGATGGTGCGCTTGGCGTACATGACGCAGCCGGGCAGACCGCAGACCGGCACACCGTCCAGATAGCTCACGAGGAACATGGCACCCGGCAGCACCGGTGCGCCGTAGGTGACGATGTCCGCGCCGGTGTTTCGGATGGCCAGCGGGGTGCGGTCGTCGGGGTCCACGCTCATGCCGCCGGTGGTGAAGATGAGCTCACAGCCCGCCTCTTTCGCTTCCAGAATGGCGGCGGTGATGCCCGCCGGGTCGTCGTCGCAGACCTTGTGGAAGGTCATCTCACAGCCGTACTCGGCCAGCTTGCCCACGAGGATAGGCGTGAACTTATCCTCGATGCGGCCCTTGAACACCTCGCTGCCGGTGGTGATGACGGCAAACTTCTTGGCCTGCATGGGCAGCACGTTCAGGATAGGCTCGCTGCCTGCGGCAGCCTGCATGGCGTCCATCTTCTCCTGTTCGATGACCAGCGGGATGATGCGGGTGCCGGCCAGTTTCTGGCCCTTTTTCACGGGCAGGTCGCCGTGGATGGTGGCGATCATCATCTGGGGCGTGCGGTTCACGGCCAGCAGGGCTTCGCGGTTGATCTTCAGCAGGCCGTCGCAGTCGGCGATGAGCTCGATTTTTCCCTCTTTCGGCTCGGTGCCGTGGATGTTCTTGCCCGCAGCGGCCTTGTACAGCAGCGCGGCGGCTTCGTCCTCGTGGAGGATGCCGGGCTTTTTCTCCCAGACGTAGAGGTTTTCTTTGCCGATGGAGAGCAGCACGGGGATGTCCTCGGGCTGGATGATATGGCCCTTGCGGAAACGTGCGCCCTTGAACTCGCCGGGAATGATTTGGGTAATGTCGTGGCAGAGCACCTGGCCTGCCGCGTCTTCGGTACGAATCAGTTTCATGTCTGTCTTCTCCTTACAGGCCCGGCATCTGGGCAACGAGCCAGTCGGCCAGAGCCTGCGCATCTTCCAATCCAAAATCTGCCCCCGGAATATCTCCCACCACCGCCAGCGGCTGGAAAGACACCGGTGTGTCCGAAATTTCTTTGCGGACAACTTCGATTTTCGGCCAGCCGCTGTCCTTGAAGCCTTCCAGCAGCACCAAATCATAGCCGTGGCGCTCGAAGAGCGCCAGCAAGTCCTGCTCCGTCAGGCGGAACATCTCGGTCAGCAGATAGCGCTGGCCGGAGTAGACCGCCACCCCCTCGGCCCCCGCTTCCCGCAGGCGGTAGCTGTCGGTGCCGGGGACATCAGGGGTGAAATCATGGCCGTCGTGCTTGATAATGCCCACTTTCAGCCCCCGGCTGCGCAGGGCAGGCAGAAGCTTTTCCAGCAGCGTCGTCTTGCCACTGTTGTGCAGGCCGCTGACGGCCAGCACCGCCGGGCGCTTGAGTTCGATCTCCTGGGCCAGAGCCTCTTTCTGTTCACTGTACAAAACTGAGCACCTCCACTTCTTCGCCCGGAGTCACCGGGCCGCTGCCCGCAGGCAGTTCAACGAGACAGTTGCAGCCGATCATGGCAGAAAGGCTGCCGGACGAGTGGGCTTCGGTGTTGCCCTCGCCGGGGATGGTCACGCTGCCGCCCATGGCCTTTGCCCGCAGATAGCGGTTCCCCTTGCTGGACTTCGAGAAGCCCGTGGTCAGGGTGCGGGTGGTGCGGGGAAGAAGGCAGCTTTCCTCACAGCGCCCCGCCGCCCGCAAAAGAGCCGGGACGGCATATTGTTCCAGTGTGGCGGCGGCGGCAAAGGGGTTGCCGGAGAGGCAGAACACCAGCTTGCCGCCCACTTTCCCGGCCAGCATGGGGCTTCCGGGCTTCTGGGCCACGCCTGCAAAGAGGATGTCCGCATTCAACTGTTCCAGCACAGCGGGCAGATAGTCTTTCTGCCCCACCGAGACGCCGCCGCTGGTGATGACGGCATCGCACTCCGCCAGCAGTTCCCGCATCTCACGGGCAATCTTCTCCGGGTCGTCGGAGCAGTGCCGACGGTTTACCGCAAAGCCCAGCTGCCGCAGGCGGGCGGCGTTCTGGACGCCGTTGGCGTCGTAAATTTTGCCGGGCGTCCAAGCCTCGCCCGGAGCTAAAAGCTCGCTTCCGGTGGCCAGAACGCCCACGGTCAGCGTCTTGTAAACGGGGACATCCGCGTATCCCTGCCCGGCCAGCACGCCCAGATGGGCGGGGGAGAGTACCGTACCGGCCTCGGCGATGACAGCACCGGCGGCGATGTCTCCGCCCCGGAATACCACGTTCTGCTGGGGCTTCATGGCGGCATAGAGCTGTACCGTCTCCTCGCCGCTGTCGGTCAGCTCCTGCATCAGCACACAGTCTGCGCCCTCGGGCAGGGGGGCGCCGGTCATGATGCGGGCCGCACAGCCCACAGGCAGGGGCGAAGCGGGGGCATCTCCGGCGTAGAGCTTCATGGTCACGGGCAGGGTGACGGGTGTTTCGCGGCTGGCACCGGCGGCGTCGGCGCTGTGCAGGGCGTAGCCGTCGAAGGGGCTGCGGTCAAAGGGCGGCTGGTCCATCCGGGCCGAAAGCGTCCGGGCAGCAATGCAGCCGCCCGCTTCGTCCAGCGGGACGGTCTCCGTCTCCGGCCTCGGCAGAGCCGCAGCGGCATCCAGCACGCGGCGCAGCGCCTCAGAGGGCGCGCAGAAAGGCTGTTTCATAAAAAAATCCTCCAAATGCCCGGCCACACCCGGCCTGCTATGGCTCAGGCGGGGCGCAGCGGGGATCCATATAAAAAGACAGGTTAAAAAAGAAGCGGAGGCGTCTTGATGAAAAATCAAAACGCCTCCGCAGAATATCCGCACATTCCGGCAAAGGGCAGCTTGCAGACTGCCCTGCCGATGGCGGCTCTCCGCTCCCTGCCGCTCTTGCAGTGGCGGCAGAGCATGGAAAGCCCCTGTGTGAATGGGAGGAGTTCTTTTTTTCAAATTGCAGCGTTTCTTCTGCGGGAAGGCGGCGGGGTTTCCCCCTCCACCCTTGAATGCCGGCTTATATAGCCCTTAGCATTGCGGCGCGGTGTCATGCCCGACGGTTTAGACACCTTTGCTCAAAGAAGCTCATATACCCTATTTGATTGTGTGGGATGCTTTAGTCGGTCCACTCGTCCACGTCGCTGATGGCTTTTGCGTAGCGGCGGGTGAGGTGCTGGGTGGAGAAGAGGAACCGCTCGTTCTGGTTGTTGGTCAGCTCCTCGATGTCGGCGTACTCCGGCTTGCCCTGCATGGACTGCCACGTCTGCTCGATGGCTTCCTCTGTCAGATCGTAGGGCGAGCGGCGGAAGTAGCGCAGCGGGGTGGCGCTGGGGTAGACGCGGGCGTTGAACCGCACCATCTCGGCCACCATGGCGCAGAGGTCCTTGTCCTCGATGAGCTGCGCGATCATGGCGTAGTTGTCGCTCATGTTGGCGCTGGAGTAGTAGTAGGCATCCTTTGCGCCGGCGCGGGACACGATGTCTGCGCACTGGGGGTCTTCCGGCATCTGGGCCAGAAGCTCATCGGCATTTTCCACCTCACTCACCAGCAGGGCGTGGGATGTGACCAGCGCCGCCGCCGAGCGGGAGCGGATGTAACCCGCCAGCTCCTGCGCCGGGGTCAGCTTGGGCAGCTCCGGCGCGGTGACGGTGGGCTGGTCGGCGTAGGGGTCGCCCTCTGCCTCCGGCGCAGCGGCCAGAAAATCCAGCAGCTGGGGCTTTTCGGCGGCGTCCGGTGCAGCCGTCTCTTCGAGAGCGGGCTGTGCCTCGGCCTGCTTTGCGGCCAGAGCATCCGTTTCCTTCTGCACGGCGGCAATGACGTCCTCGCCGAGCTTTGCGGCGCTGCCGTCGAACATACTGCCCGTTTCCTTCAGGCGGCGGGCAGTCTCGCTGGCCGCGTCGATGTCAAAGACCTCGGCCTTCGGCTTCTTTTTCGCGGCCATCTCTGCCTTCTGCAGATCGAGGATGACCTGCTCAGGATCGGAGGCGGCGTCCACCGTGGTGGTATAACCGGGTTTGCGTCTGCCAAACAGCATGATAGTTCCTCTCGTTTCTGTGAATTACTGGGCCGCGGCCTCGCTGGCAGCAGTCTGGGCGTAGATGCCGCGTGCTTCCAGATCGTCGGCCATGTCGCCGAGGTCGAACTTCTCCAGCGTCTCGCGGGTCGGCACACCGGTGGTCTTGTCCCAGCCGAAGATGTCATAGAAGAGGTCTTTTGCCTTCTCCATGTCGGCGCGGTCTAGCTTGGTGGTGCCTTCCTCGAATGCCTTGAAGTCGGGTTCCTTGTCGAAGACCCAGTCGCAGATGGCGTCGTGCTCCTGACGGAGGTTTGCGCTGCCGCAGTTCTTCTGGAAGCTGATGGCGGTCATGGCGCGCAGCATCTGGGTGATGCGCTCGCCTGCCTCCTGCAGACCGGCCTAGGTGTAGGTCTCACCGGTGACGGCGGTCATGAAATCTGCCTGCAGGTCCAGATCGCCGTGGTAGGCTCGCTCCTTGGAGGGAGACTGGGTCATGGGCCACATCCAGTTGCAGAGGGTGGCGGAGTCGTGGAAGTTCTTATCGTTGACGCAGTAGGCGGCCAGCTTTGCCTTGTTCTCGTTGATGGGCGTGTAGGCCTTGGCCTTGTCGTAGCAGCCCTCGCCGAAGAAGTCCTCCATGACCTTTTTGGTCACCTCGTAGGGTGCACCGGAACCGGTCTCGCAGACGATCTCGTGGATCATGCAGTCTCTATTATACACCAGATTGTACAGCATGCCAACCTGCCATGCCTCTGCGGGGCCGTGGTGGTTGGGGAAGCCGTTGTACATCAGGTTGGAGTTGGTGGCACCGTCGGTGCGGTCCAGCCAGCTCTTGGGCAGGCCGAACTTTTCCATCATGGCCAGCGTACCCTTTGCGATGACGGACAGGTCGCCCTCGCCGTAAGCCATGCGGCGGATGAGCTCCACCTCCCAGCGGGGGTCACCGGCCTTTTCCCATGCCCAGGGCAGGGAGTCGTACTCTTCCTCGCTGATGTACTTGGTGGCCTCCTCACGGGGCATCCGCAGGATCCACAGCAGGTCACGGTTCAGGTTGCCGTAGTTGTCCCACAGGCCCATGTCATCGACGGCGTGAGACCATGCCAGGTTGATGACCATGGTGCCGTCGCCCTCGTACTTGAAGTCGTGGACGCCGTCCGGGTAGACGCGGGTGCCGTACAGCACGGGCATACAGGTGTTGGAGTTGTGGGTGGGCAGGTCGTAATCGGCCAGCGGGTCCACATCATACTCGGTGTAGCAGCGGATGGGGCAGGAGGAGCAGCCGCCGTTCTTCACGGTGTACTCCGCAGCCGGTGCGCCGAAGTCGAAGTAGCCCTTGAAGCAGCGCAGCGCGATCTTGTTGATGTCGTTGTAGGGCTGCTCGCCGGTATCCACGGGGCCGCCGGGAGCCTTTTTCCACATACGGCCCGGTGCGCCGGACCAGCGGTTCTTGCCGGAGGTGGCGCTGTACTCGGCCCAGCTCTGGGGCTGTGCGGGGACGTTGTGGTTGTTGTTGCCGCCGATGAGGTTGCCCATCATGTAGTTGGACAGCTCCAGCACCTTCTTGGGGTCGGCGACCTTGACGCTGCCGGTGCCGCGGATGGCCAGGCCCTTCAGCTTCTTGTTGCCCATGGCAGCGCCCAGACCGGCGCCGCCGGAGTTGCCAAAGCTGGTGTTCAGGGTGGAGTAGTCCACCAGATTCTCACCGGCAGGGCCGATGGAAGCGGTCTCGAACTCACGGCCGTTCTGCTCCACCATCCACTTGTTGGCAGCGAACGTACCCTTGCCCCAGATGTCAGAAGCATCCTCGAGGGAGACCTCGTCGTCCTCGATGCGCAGGTAGACGGGCTTTGCGGAGATGCCGGTGATGACGATGCCGTCCCAGCCCGCATACTTCAGCATGGGGCCGATGTGGCCGCCCATGTGGGCGTCGATGATGGAGCTGCCCTTGGACCAGGTGGAGCGGAAGGTGACGTTCATGCGGCCGGAGCAGGGCACGCCGGCACCGGTCAGGGGGCCGACGCCGAAGATGACCTGTGCCTTCTCGTCGTAGGGGTCGAGGTCCATGGGAGCTTCCTCATACATGATGCGGTAGGCCATGCCCATACCGCCGATATATTTATGGTATTTTGCGTCGTCCTGCGTGGTGATCTCGCCAGTGGTCAGGTCAACGCGCAGGATCTTGCCTGCCCAGCCATAACTTTCAGCCATTGTTGTTTCTCCTCCTTACAGGTCCATGTAGGCAGCCTGTGCTGCGCTGGTGACGGCATCCCAGTCCACGATGGACAGAGCGCCGGACGGGCAGCCTGCCACGCAGGCGCCGCAGGCGATGCACTTGGACGACTTGCCGGTCTCGGGGTTGACGGTGGGCATATGCCAGGGGCAGGCCTCGTGGCAGGCGCCGCAGCCGATGCACTTGTCGGTGTCCACCACGCGGATGCCCTGGTCATTGGTGGTGATGGCCTTCTGGGGGCAGGCGTTGCCGCAGGCGGGGTCCTCACACTGGCGGCAGGTATCCGGGAAGTAGACAAAGCAGTTGTCGGTGCCGGACAGCAGGCCGTTGCCGGCACCGTCCAGATTCAGACGGCGCTGGATCTTTACGCGGCTGATGTAAGAGGAGCACACGCCGTCGTTGGTCAGGGTGCAGTTGATCTCGCAGCGCTGGCAGCCGGTACACAGGTCGGCGTTGACCACCAGCAGGCCCTGGGGCAGCGCCCAGGTAGCCACTGCGCCGCTGTCCACCTGCTTCTGCGAGCAGCCGAAGAGGGACAGCATGGATGCGGAGAGGGTGAGCCCTGCAAGGCTCTTGCCCGAGATCTTCATAAATTGACGGCGGGTCATGTCAGCCGTCAGAAAATCAGTTTTTGCCATAGGTTCCATTCCTCCGTTGAGGTCACTCTGCGCGGAGCACCTCAGTTACATAGAAATACGAGTTGTTGACGATGTTGGTGACGGCGGTCGAGGTGATGGTCGCGCCGGAAAGGGCGTCCACCTCGGTCAGGTCTGCGCTGACAGCGCCGGCACTGGTCTGCCCGGTGGTCAGTTCGGCCTGTGCCAGCTGATAAGCGGCCTGCTTTTCTGCGGACCAGTCCGCATAGGGCAGAGCCTGCTCCTCACCGTCCTGCGCACTCTTGCTCAGACCGGCAGCGTAGAGCTTGCGGCGTGCCACAGCCTCGGCGCTGGTATCCATCGGAGGGATCAGCTCGTCGGCCAGAGGCTCGCCGTTCAGTGCCGAGAGGGTCAGACCTGCTGCGTACATCCTGCGGGTGGCCTCGGCCTCGGGAGAGGTGTCGGACACGTTCCACTGCGCGGGGTCAAGATCCTCCCCAGCAGCGGGCTGCTCCTCCGCCGCACCGGCAGCGGCATAGGCGGCACCGGTAAGGGGGTCGGTCACAGTATAGCTTTTGCCTGCCAGCGTAAAGGGAGCTGCGCCCTGATACTGGGACGTGAACTCCGGGTTGACACACTGGCCGCCGAGGCTGTCCGTCTCTGCCTGCGAGAGGATCTCGACAGCGGAAACATTGCCCTCGGCGTCAAGGGTCACGGCAGTCTGCACATCGCTCTGGAAGCCCTTCTGAGAGCCCTCCACGCGATAGCTGCCGTTGTCGAGCTGGTACACTGCGCTGATGCCGTAGGCGGCTGCATCCGCCTCCGACACCGGCAGCAGGGTACCTGCAACCGTGGTGCGCGCGTGCTGCATTGCGATAAGACCTACCGCCATTGCGATCGTCGCAGCGCCCATGGCTGCGTAGCCCGGCAGCCGCTTGCGCCACAGGGGAACGGGCGCAAACGGGTTGGTTGCCTGCTTCATGTTATCACCTGCCTGTTTTTTTCTGCCCGGGTTTCCCCGGACAACAGTTAAGGCCGCCCCAGCTGCTGCAACAGCGGAGCGGTCTTTTCGTTAATATATTATCATTCGGGCCGGAAGTAAGTCAACGCGAACCGATGTCACCCCGCACTTTTTGACGATGTCAGCGGATGTTTCCGGCCGCAGAGCAGCTGTAAGCCGTATTCTGCGGCCAGCTCCAGCGACTGGACGGTGGGCATGGTCTTGCTGACCAGTGTCGGAACGCCGGCCCGGATGGCTTTGCGCACCATATCCATCGGTACGCGGCCGCTGGTGTAGAGCACGCATTCGCTGAGGGGGACACCGGCCAGAAGCATGCTGCCCACGGCCTTGTCCAGCGCATTGTGGCGCCCGATGTCCTCGCAGGCGCAGAGGATGCGGCCCTCGTGCAGCACAAAGCAGCTGTGGACTGCATGGGTGGCCTGATAAAGCGGCAGGCCCGCGCTCATGGCGGCGGCGAGGGCGTCCACCCACTCCGGCTGCAGGTCCAGATGCGGCACCGTGCGCAGCGGCTGCACTTCCACCGGACTGCCCAGCGCGACATTGTCGGTGCAGCAGCTGGAAACCTCCTGTGCCGCCGCGCGGCGGGCCGTCAGCGGGTGGTTCAGGTAGATATTGATTTTCAAGCCTTCCGCGCAGACGGCAATTTGTTCCACTTCCTCTGCGGAGGCGATCCATCCTTCGGTCAGCAGCCGCCCCAGCGCCAGCTGCGGCAGAAGCTGGGGTGTGCATACCACCCGGAAGGCCGGCTGTTCATTTACATAGATAACTGCGGCGTGTTCTGCTGGAATGGCCGCTTCCGTGCCGTCCGGCATCCGGACGGTTTCAAAGGCGGCTGCTGCGCCGAAGAGGTCGTTTATCTGCATGGGGCAATCCTTTCTCTGCCCATTGGGGCAGGGGGGGCCTGTTTGATGAGCGGACTTGGCGTTTCGCAAAGCCCTGCCTTTGAACGGAAAGAATCAAGTCCTCTTATCCGTTGCGCACCGCCTGACGGGTTGCGTTTACTGATTTTTCTGCAGCCCCTTGGCAGGGCTTTGAAAAATCAGAACGCGGCCCCAACAGCTCCTCCCTGTTTCAGCCGCAGGCTGCGGTCGTCGCTGTTGCTGTTCAAGCCCTCTTATCCGCTGATAGAAAGTTTCCAAAAGGACTACAGGTAAAAGAAAAACGACAGCCTTTTTGAAAGCTGTCGTTCAAGAGTGCGGATAAGAGGACTTGAACCTCCACCGAGTTGCCCCGATTAGAACCTGAATCTAACGCGTCTGCCAATTCCGCCATATCCGCATATTCTGTTTTGTTCGCTGCCGTTCGGCTCGGAACGATGATTATTATACCACAGGTGAAAAGAAAGTCAAGCGTTTTCTGCAAAAATAGTACGACAAATTTTTTTGCGAAAATTGTTGCATTCCGTATAGGCCGAATGGGGCGAAAAATTCGGCGGAGTATGATACAATAAATATTACCCCTGCGGGGCAGCGGCCCGGCGGGACTATTTACGGAAGAGGGAAACTGCGAATGTTCAACATCATTATCTTTCTCATCGGTGCAGGCATCATGTTCTACATGGCATGGCGGAGCTGGTCGAGACGCCGCAAGCTCATGACCAGGGGCGAAAAGGTCGAGGCCGCTGTGGCAGGCACCGTCCAGAGCCGGGACGGCAAAGCCTACCTGTTGGAGTTCACCACTGCTGGCGGCACCCACCGCCTCCATTACCCCAAGTCTGCCAAGGGCAGAGAGCTTGCACAGGGAGCTGTCGTCACCCTTTATTATAACCCCGACGACCCCGCCGAGATGTACGTCGAGGGCGACAAGTCCGTCCTGGGTGCAGAGGTGCTGTATGTCGTGCTGGGCATCGTGCTGCTGGTGCTGATGGCCGGCATCGTCCGCTGAGAGGGGGAGAAGAAAATGAAACTCGAGCATTTTGGAATGGCAGAACCCGGTGACTGCCGGGTGGTCTTTTCCGCCGCAGCAGAAGAGCTGGAAGCGGCGGTGCAGGCCGAAAAGGCGGCCCCGGACGCCCCGCAGGACGAGGATGACCTGCTGACGGCGGCGGTCAATCGGGCGATTCTGGAGGGTTTCTCGCCCCTGTTCGCCCAGCTGATGAAAGAAAACGATTTGCAGCCCGTCACCGACCCGGATTTTGAACTTCTGGCGCTCAACCGGGCCGAGGGCTTCCGGGCGGGGGCGCAGTTCTTCTGCCTGCCGCCGCTGGAACTGGGAGAGTACACCGGCTTTACCCAGCCCATCCAGCCCCGGCCCATCCGGGAGCTGACCATCGAGCTTGAAATAAACCGCCGCCACGGTGACGAAGACCGCGCCGCCGACGCCGAGGGCAAGCGCGCCCTCCGCGCCAAGGTGACGCAGGACATCTATGCCCAGCGCTGCCAGCAGGCCCGCGCCGTGGCCGAACAGGCCCTCATCGCCCAGCTGGGTACACACGTCACCGGCCCGCTGCCCAAGCAGCTGGTGGCCGGCAACTACTTTGCCGAGCAGCGCCAGTTCAATCTGCGGATGCAGGCCAACGGCGTCAACTTCGACCAGTACTTAAAGGTGCAGGGCCAGACGGTGGAAGAATTCCGAGCCTGGCTCCACGCCGAGGCCGAGCGCAAACTGCGCAGCCGGATGGGGCTGCTGCTGGTGGCGCAGAAAGAAGAGCTCTGGCCGACGGAAGCCGAGGTGGCCGACGAGCTTGCCCACTGGGACGCAAAGCGGGACGGGGAGCACACCTTCGCTTCCAACGACCGCCGCCGCGCCGCCCAGCGCATCGCATCCAGCCGCGCCGCTGCCTTTATTCTGGCCCACTCCACCCTCACACCGCCGCCTGCTGAGGCAACGGTGCTGAAAGCCGAAAACAGGTAAAAAAAGAAACTATTGCCGACCCGCAAAAAATAAAACAGAGCAAACAAAAATGGGGCTGTTGCAAAATAGCCCCAACGAAAAAAATGAGATAGACTTCCCCGAAAGGGGCTGCCTATCTCATTTTTTGTTGTAAGCTGAAACTGCAATGAACCAACTACAACAGAAACAGTATACAGGAAGAAACAGAATACAGTGAAACCCGTCAGAACAAAGCACCTCTCCACTGCATGAAATCATTGAGATACCGCTGCTTTATCCTCTGGCCACGATCTTCTGAGCGCCGCATAGGAAATAAGGAAGTTTGCAAGCCAACCTGCCGGGACTGCAAGCCAAACAAAAGCAATGCCAAAACGCGGTGCACAAATCAAAGCAACAGACAAGCGGATCGCAAGGTTTACCATATTTGCAATAAGAAACGGCCGCATGATTCCAAGTCCGCGAAGAACGCCATCAGTTGCCATCTTGATGCCCATAAAGATGAAAAAGTAACCAAGCCATCTCATATAATCACCGGACACCTGATAGGCCAACGCGGTTCCGTCTTTTCCCAAGAACAACGAGGAGATCTGTGTGTGCAGTGTTTCAATGACCACGAAAGCAAGAACTGCAAAGCATAGATCCAATACCAGTGCAGCATGATAACCTTTTTTGATACGCTCAATTTTCTTTGCGCCAAGATTCTGGGATACAAACGGCGAAACTGCATTGCCGATGGATACGAAGATCAGCGAAAAAACATTTTCTACCCGCATCGTTGCCGCATACCCGGCAAGTGCCTGTGTGCCGAAGGGATTTACCACTGCCTGCACGATCATCATACCGATAGACACTGTGGACTGCTGCAAAACCGATGGTACCGCAATGCGAAGCATGGAATACAGCTCCTGCCGGTCGAACCTGCTAAAGGAGCTCTTGTATTGCCGCATCCGAGACAGAAAGATCAAAAACGAAAACACGGCAGAAATTCCTTGTGCGATCAAGGTCGCAAGGGCTGCACCAAACACCCCCAGACCAAGACCAGCCACCATCCAGAGATCCATAAAAATATTCAGGATAGAGGAGAATATCAGCAGTCCCAACGGAATTTTGGATTCACCGATGGAAGTGAACATGGTGGAAAGAATGTTGTACATGAATAGAAACGGGAAACCCACAAAGTAGACACGCAGATACAATACTGCTTCTTCCAATATATCGGCAGGGGTCTGTAATCCGCTCATCATGAAATGGGAAAAGCAAAAGCCAAAGACACCAAGGACAACGCTTAAGATCAAAAAGCTGATCAGGGACGTTGACACAATGGTTTTCATTCTACCATAATTTTTTGCACCAAAACAGCGGCTTACAAGCACACCTGCGCCCACACCAGCCCCAAGCGCCACACAAATAAAAACATTGGTCAGTGCAGCACAAGCACCAACAGCCGCAAGTGCCGAGGAGCCAACAAATTGACCAACGATTATGGAATCGGCCATATTGTATACTTGTTGAAAAAAGCTGCCAAGGATCATCGGCATCGCAAAAACAGTCAGCGCTTTAAGGGGTGGATCTGTAATCAAATATTCATCTTTTGACACGATTATATTCCTTCCAAAAATCGTTTATCGCAAATTTTATCGCAAGTCAAGAAATGAGTGCAGCATTCAGACGGAATCTTTGCGATATGCGATCCACCGCTGCTGCATTGAAAAGTTGAATTGCTATCAGTTGAAGCGTTAAGTCTCCACACCCTCGAACTGGCTGTTGTAGAGCTTGGCGTAGAAGCCGCCCTGCGCCAGCAGAGTATCGTGGTCGCCCTGCTCCACGATGTGGCCGTCCTTCATCACGAGGATGACGTCGGCTTCCCGGATGGTGGAAAGGCGGTGTGCCACGATGAAGCTGGTGCGGCCCTGCATCATCCGGGCAAAGGCTGCCTGGATACGCACCTCGGTGCGAGTGTCGATGGAGGAGGTGGCCTCGTCCAGAATCAGCATCGGGGGCAGACAGAGCATCACGCGGGCGATGCAGAGCAGCTGCTTCTGGCCCTGGCTGATGTTGCCGCCGTCCTCGGCGATGACGGTGTCGTAGCCCTCGGGCAGGCGGCGGATGAAGCTGTCGGCGTGGGCTGCCTTGGCCGCAGCCACCACCTCGTCGAGGGGGGCGTCCGGCTTGCCGTAGGCGATGTTCTCCCGCACGGTGCCGGCCCGGAGCCAGGTATCCTGCAACACCATGCCGTAGCTGCCGCGCAGGGAGGCGCGGGTCACGTCCCGGATGTCGGTGCCGGAGACTTTGATGGAGCCGCCGTTGACATCATAGAACCGCATGAGCAGGTTGATGAGGGTGGTCTTGCCGCAGCCGGTGGGGCCGACGATGGCGATGCGCTGGCCGGGCTTGACGTCCAGAGACAGGCCCTCGATGAGCGGGCGGTCGGGCAGATAGCGGAAGGAGACGTCCTCGATCTGGACGCGGCCGTCCGGCACGAGCTTTGCGGCGTTCTCCGCTTCGGGGGTCTGGTCTTCAGCGTCCAGCAGCTCGAACACGCGGGCTGCGCAGGCCAGAGCGTTCTGCAGCTCGGTCACGACGCCGGAAATTTCATTGAAGGGCTTGGTGTACTGGTTGGCGTAGTTCAGGAAGATGCTCAGCTGGCCGATGGTGATGCCTCCGGCTACGGCATAGATCGCGCCCACGAGGCCGACGCCTGCGTAGACGATGTTGTTGACGAAGCGGGTGGCGGGGTTGGTCATGCTGGAGAAGAAGATGGCCTTCAGGCTCACGTTCTGCAGTCGGCCATTCACCTCGTCAAAAGCCTCGAGGCTCTGGGCCTCGTGGCCGAAGGCCTGCACGACCTTCTGACCCTCTATCATCTCGTTGACAAGGGCAGTCTGCTCGCCGCGCACGGTGCTCTGGCTCTGGAAATATTTGTAGCTGCGCTTTGCGAGGAAGCTGGCGACAACGAGGCTCAGCGGGGTGATGCAGACCACCACCAGCGTGATGGGGATGTTCTGCTGCAACATGAAGAGCAGGGTGCCGAGGATGGTCAGCACACCCGAGAACAGCTGGGTGAAGCCCATCAGCAGGCCGTCCGCGAAGGTATCCACATCGGCCACCATCCGGCTCACGATGTCGCCGGATGGATGGCTGTCGAGGTAAGAGAGGGGAAGGGTCTGGATCTTCCGCATGGCGGCGTTGCGCAGGTCACGGCTGACTGCGAAGGTGATGCGGTTGTTGCAGACGCTCAGCAGCCACTGCGCAAAGGCGGCGACAACAGCCACTACGATGATCTCGTAGATGATGCGCAGCACGCCCGCGAAGTCCACGGCACCTTTGCCCAGCATCATGTCGATGGCGCTGCCGCAGAGGATGGGGATATACAGCTGGGCCGCCACGCTCACAGCGGCCACGATGAGGCTGCACACCACAAAGAAGCCGTAGGGCTTGATTTTCTGCAGCACCCGGGTCATGGTGGCCTTCTGCTGTTCAGGGGTCAGCTTGCTTTTTGCTTTTGCACTCATTTCTGCGCATCCCCTTTCTTGAACTGGCTCTCGTAAATTTCCTTGTAGACCGGGCAGCTTTCCAGCAGCTCGGCGTGACGGCCAAGGCCCACCATGCGGCCATCGTCCAGCACGATGATCTGGTCGGCGTGCTGCAGGCTGGCGGCGCGCTGGCTGACGATGAAGACGGTCAGATCGCCCGGCAGAGCGGCCAGAGCTTTGCGCAGGGCCGCGTCGGTGGCGTAGTCCAGTGCGCTGGCACTGTCGTCGAGGATGAGGATGTCCGGCTTGCCTACGAGGGCGCGGGCGATGGTCAGACGCTGTTTCTGACCGCCGGAGAGGTTGCGACCGCCCTGCTCCACCGGCTCGTCGAGGCCGAGGGGCTTGGCTTTCACGAACTCCGCAGCCTGTGCCGTTTCCAGTGCGGCCCAGAGGTCGGCGTCGGAGGCATTCTGGCTGCCCCAGAGCAGGTTGGAGCGGATGGTGCCGCCGAAGAGCTGGGCCTTCTGCATGACCACGGCTACCTTGCCGCGCAGGTCGGCGCGGGGGTACTGCCGGACCGGTCGGCCCATGATCTCCACACTGCCCTCGGTGGCGTCGTAGAAGCGGGGGATGAGGCTGATGAGGCTGGATTTGCCGCTGCCGGTGCCGCCGATGACGCCGATGGTCTGGCCGCGCTTGGCGGTGAAATTGATGTCGGAGAGGCTGGGTGCGCCTGCGCCCTTGTAGGTCAGGCTCACATGGTCGAAACGGACGGCGTCGCCGGCCTTTTCCGCCGGAACATTGCCGGTGAGCTCAGCCGGGAACTCCATGCCGGGCTTTGTGTCCAGAACCGCCTGCACACGGCCTGCACAGGCCAGAGCCTTGCTCACCTGAACGATGAGGTTGGCCAGCTTGACCAGCTCGACCAGGATCTGGTTCATATAGTTGACCAGCGCGATGACGTCGCCGGAGGCCATGCCGCCGATGCTTATCTCGATGCTGCCCACATACAGCAGCGCCACGATGGCGAGGTTGATGATAACGTAGGTCAGCGGGTTCATCAGGGCGGAGATGTGGCCCACGTGGAGCTGCATTTTGGTCAGCAGCTCATTGGCGTCCTCGAAGCGGTCCACCTCGCTCTTTTCCTTGTCGAAGGCGCGGACGACGCGCACGCCGGTGAGATTTTCGCGGGTGAGGCCCAGAACCCGGTCAAGGCGGGTCTGCACCGACTTATAGAGCGGCCGGGTGATGACCATGACGCCGAAGACCACGACGCTCAGCAGTGGGATAGCCACCACGAAGATGAGGGCGGCGCGGAAGTTGACCGTAAAGGCCATGATCATGGCGCCGAACACCACGAAGGGGCTGCGCAGGAACAGACGGAGGAAGAGGTTCAATCCGCTCTGCACCTGATTGACGTCGCTGGTCATCCGGGTGATGAGGGTGCTGGTGCCCATGGTGTCCATCTCGGAAAAGCTCAGCGTCTGGATGTGCTCAAACAGCGCATGACGCAGGCCGGTGGAATAACCCACCGCGGCTTTGGCCGAGAAGTATTGGGCCGTCAGGCTGCACGCGAGGCCGACGATGGCCAGAAGCAGCAGGATGCCGCACCGCACGAGGATGTAGTGGAAATCGTGGGCCGCGATACCCACGTTGACGATGTCGGCCATCACAAGCGGCACGAACAGGTCAAACGTAGCTTCCAGCATCTTGAAAAGCGGTGCAAGCACGCTCTCGCGCTTGTAATCGCTGAGATAGCGAAGCATTTTGTTCAAGGCTCGATACTCCCTTTCTTTCATACATTTAGTCGAGACGCTCCTTATTATAACGCACGCCCAACAGGAATGCTATGTTTTTGCCAAAGAAAACCGGCTCTGGATGCAGATTTCGGCTCCGGAGATTGAGAAAACCGGAAAATCCTGCTATACTGGAAAGGAATCTCAACGGAAAGAATGGTGGATGCAATGGCAAAAGATGGTGCGGCACGGCTGCGGCTGCGCCCGGTGGGCGCGGCAGACCGCAAAAAGCTGCCGGAATACGGGCCGCTGGGGACGGGCTGTCCGGCGATAGAGCGGGCTGTGGCAGCGCTCTATAAGGGCCAGAACGAGGAGAGCTTCTGGGCGCTGATGAACGCCATCAACTATGCCCTCGAGCTGGACACCAGGGTCCTGGTGCCGCTGGAAGCTGCGTCCGACCAGCCGGACGGGGCCGCCCCGTGGGCGGAGCATCCTGTCCCGGCGGAGAAAGCGAAAGACCTGCAGCCCTGGACCCTGCGTACCCAGAAGGGCCGGTGCTACCTGCCGGTGTTCACCTCAGTGAAGATGGCAGAGGCCGATAAAGGCACGGCCAGCCGCCCCATGGCGGAACGGCTTCTGGCTTCCGCCATGCAGATGGCGCTGGACTCGGACAGCATCGACGGCGTGGTCATCGACCCGTGGACCAGCTCTGCCACGCTGGACTGCTCGCTTTTGAACGGTCTGCTCCACGCCAGCCACGACACCGATGAGCCGGGCGAAGCGGAGCTGCGGGCCGGCAACCATGCCATGGCCGAGGAACGCTGGGACGACGCGATGCACTATTATCAGCTCTCTGCCGAAGAGGGCTGCGCCGAGGGTCTTGCCATGATGGGCGAGATGCTCTACGAGGGCCGGGGCTGCCGCAAGAGCCCTGCACAGGCCCGCAAGTTCTGGAAAAAAGCTGCCGACGCCGGCGATGTGGCCGCATGGGTGGCGCTGGGCGACGATGCCATGGTGCAGGGAAAAGGGGCCGGTGCGGCTCTGCGGGCCTACCGCAAGGCCCAGAAGCTCTGCGCCTCCACCCCCGACATCGCCTATATGCCGCAGGTCTGCCTGCGGGTGGCCCAGTATGAGACCCAGTATATCTCCCGCAAAAAGGCGCTGGCTCAGCTGGCTGAGGCGAAGCAGGGCTTCCTCGTCCGCAAAGAAGAGGGGGACGAGACGGCCCAGAGCTGGCTGGACGAGACGGAGGCCGTCATCCGCCAGCTGCTTGAGAGAGAATGAGCGGAAACACAAAATCTTTACAAATGCTCTAAGAAATCGTCATACGGAACCGATATGATATTGAAGGAAAAATATGCGCGTCGCAAAAACAGAGAGGACGACCAGAATGAGCAAAGTGATCGGTATTGACCTTGGCACCACGAACAGCTGCGTGGCAGTGGTGGAGGGCGGCAAGCCCGTCGTCATCACCAACGCAGAGGGAGAGCGCACCACCCCCAGCGTGGTGGCGTTCACCAAAGACGGCGAGCGTCTGGTGGGCGGCGCGGCAAAGCGCCAGCTTGCCACCAACTCCGGCCGGACGGTGTCCAGCATCAAGCGGCATATGGGCAGCGATTACCGCGTCCACATCGACGGCAAAGACCTGACTCCGCAGGAGATCAGCGCCATGATACTGACCAAGATACGCCGCGACGCCGAGAGCTACCTGGGTGAGCCGGTGACGGAGGCCGTCATCACCGTCCCCGCTTACTTTGACGACAGCCAGCGCAAGGCCACCCAGGATGCGGGCCGCATCGCGGGCCTGAACGTCCTGCGCATCATCAATGAGCCTACCGCCGCCGCTGTGGCCTACGGCCTTGACAACGAAGCGCCCCAGAAGATCCTGGTCTACGACCTCGGCGGCGGCACCTTCGACGTCTCCATCATCGAGATCGAAGACGGCACCTTTACGGTGCTGGCCACCGGCGGCGATACCCGCCTCGGCGGCGACGACTTCGACCAGCGCATCGTGGAATACGCCGTGGCAGAGTTCAAGAAATCGGACCGCATCGACCTTTCCCGCGACCCCGCCGCCATGGGACGCCTGAAAGAGGAGGCCGAAAAGGCCAAGAAAGAGCTGTCCAGCGCCCTCTCGGCCCAGCTCAATCTGCCCTTCATCGCTGTGGGCAAGGACGGCCCCCACCACCTGGATCTGACCATCTCCCGCCCCCAGTTCGAGATGATGACCGGCGACCTGCTGGCACGGACGGTGGCCCCGGTGCAGAACGCACTGCGGGATGCCGGCATCTCGGCCTCGCAGCTGGGCAAAGTCCTTCTCGTCGGCGGCAGCACCCGGATGCCTGCCGTCGAGCGTCAGGTGAAGGAACTGCTGGGCTGTGAACCGAGCCACAGCCTCAACCCCGACGAATGCGTGGCGATGGGTGCCGCTGTGCAGGGCGGTCTGTTACAGGGCGGCGGCAAGCTGGCTGGCGCTTCCGGTGCAGCGGCGCAGGGCCTTGTGCTGATGGACGTCACCCCGCTGACCCTCTCCATCGAGACACTGGGCGGCGTGGCGACCCCCCTCATCACCCGCAACAGCATGATACCCACCCGCAAGAGCCAGATATTCACCACGGCCCGCCCCATGCAGACCAGTGTGGAGATCAACGTCCTGCAGGGTGAGCGGCATTTCGCCCGCGACAATAAGAGCCTCGGCAAGTTCAAGCTGAACGGCATCCGGGCCAGCTTCTCGTCCAAGCCCCAAATCGAAGTCACCTTTGACATCGACGTCAACGGCGTCGTGAAAGTCTCGGCCAAAGACCTCGGCACCGGCCGGGAGCAGAACATCACCATCACCGGCAGCACCAACCTCTCGGAGAATGAGATCCAGCGCGCCATGGCCGACGCCGCCGCCTACGAGGCCGAGGACAGCCGCCGCAAAGAGCGGCTTGACCTCCACAATCAGGCCGAGGTGCTGGCCTACAAGGTGGACGAGGCCCTCTCCAAGTGCAAGAAGGAGCTGGACAAGGAGGAGAAGAACCGCATCAAGGCCGATGTGGCCAACCTCCGCCGCTGCCTGCGGAAGGATAAGCCCGAGAAGATGAACGAGACGGAAGAAGCGAACCTCCGTCAGGCCAAGAGCCAGCTCGAAGCATCCGCAAACCACCTGATGGTGCTCTATGCATCGGAGCAGAGCGAGAACGGCTCGGACGGGACCATTTGATAAACAGTAAGACCCCCGCTGCGTTTGCAGCGGGGGTCTTTTGCGTCTGAGGGAAAAGTATCTATGGAAAACAAAGAGGGAGAGGGAAAAGCTTATCGGCCAACGATGAGGTCGCGGCGGCCGCGGAAGCCCACGGTGAGGTGAGCGCTGCTGCCGAGGTGGCGCAGAGTGACCCGGGTGCCGGGCTTCTGGCCCTGGCACAGCAGAGTCAGGTTCAGGGTGGTGGAAGTCTTGCCGGTCTTGAGCACCAGCGTGCTTACGCCCTGATTCATCAGGGTCTGCATGTCGAGGATGGTGGTGCGGAAGGTGGCGTTGTCATCGGGGGCGTCCAGCGTCAGCACGCGGCCTTCCTGACGGGCGGTGTAGAGCACCTGCTTGCCCAGCAGGCCCTTGACGGTGTAGCGGGCTTCGCTCTTCTCCACCGGCGTGTCAGAGGGCAGGGGAGTCTCGTCGGAGATCATCATCACGTTGCCCTGAATGGGGTTCTCCACCGGGGAAGCGTAGCCGCCGTAGTTGGGGTCTACCTCCCCCACCGGAACGTCAGAGTGGAGAGCGATGTCACCCTGAACCATGACCTCGGACGACTGAGGGGGCAGATAACCGGCAACGGTCGCGTCCTCGGCGTCGGCGGCAAAGGCACCCACGCTCATAGCGGCGGTCATGGTCAGCAGCGCGGCAGCAGCGGCAGCGCGGCGGGCAGTGTTCTTGTTCAGCAGTCTCATAGTAGTATCCTCCTGTAGGGGGATAACCTCTCAGTCTCGCTATCGCTCGACAGCTCCCCTAGCGAGGGGAGCCTCTGGCGAAGAGGTGAAGCTTTACGGAATGCCAAGGCCTCTCCTCGCTAGGAGAGGTGGCATTGCGAAGCAATGACGGAGAGGTTTATCCCAAATGCTTTTATCAGCGGTACGACGTATCAGAAAACCGCCGTATCTGTAATGAATACGGATACGGCGGCTGGATTATTGCAGAGATCCTATTTTAATTTTCGCTGGAATCTTTTTCCTCAAGGATAGCCATGAACTCGTCGCCGGTGATGGTCTCCTTTTCATAAAGGTACTTTGCCAGCTCGTCGAGCTTTGCACGGTTGTCGGTGAGGATCTTGATGGCCTTTTCGTGCTGGGCCTTTACCAGTTCCACGACCCGCTGGTCGATCTCCCGCTGGGTCTGGGCCGAGCAGGCCAGCGAGGTGTCGCCGCCCAGATACTGGTTGTTCACCGTCTCCAGGGCCACCATGTCGAACTCTTTGCTCATGCCGTAACGGGTGAGCATGGCGCGGGCAAGCTTGGTGGCCTGCTCGATGTCGTTGGACGCGCCGGTGGTGATGGAGCCGAACACCACTTCCTCGGCGGCACGTCCGCCGGTGAGGGTGGCGATCTTATTTTCCAGCTCTTCCTTGGTCATCAGGTAGTGGTTGCCCTCTTCGACCTGCATGGTGTAGCCCAGTGCGCCCGAGGTGCGGGGGATGATGGTGATCTTCTGCACGGGTGCGGAGTGATTCTGAAGCGCCGCCACCAGTGCGTGGCCGATCTCATGGTAGGCTACGATGCACTTTTCCTTGTCGGTGAGGATGGAGTTCTTCTTCTGGTAGCCGGCAATGACCACCTCGATGCTCTCCTCAAGGTCTGCTTCCGTGACCGACTTGCGGCCGGCGCGCACGGCCCGCAGGGCGGCTTCGTTGACGATGTTGGCCAGCTCTGCGCCGGAGGCACCGGAGGCCATCCGGGCCACGGTGTTGAAGTCGATGCCGGGGGCAAGAGCGACTTTCCTGGCGTGGACCTTCAGAATCTCTTCGCGGCCCTTGAGGTCGGGCAGCTCCACAGGAACACGGCGGTCAAAGCGGCCGGGCCGGGTCAGGGCCGGGTCAAGGGAATCCGGACGGTTGGTGGCCGCGAGGATGATGACGCCGCTGTTGCCCTCGAAGCCGTCCATCTCGGTGAGCAGCTGGTTCAGGGTCTGCTCACGCTCGTCGTTGCCGCCCAGCTGGCCGCTGTTGCGCTTCTGGCCGATGGCGTCTATCTCGTCGATGAAGACGATGCAAGGGGCTTTTTCCTTGGCCTGCTTGAACAAATCGCGGACTTTGGACGCGCCCATGCCCACGAACATCTCCACAAACTCCGAGCCGGAGATGGAGAAGAACGGCACGTTGGATTCGCCCGCCACGGCCTTTGCCAGCATGGTCTTGCCGGTACCCGGAGGGCCGACGAGCAGGATGCCCTTGGGCATCGAGGCGCCGATCTCTTCGTATTTCTTGGGGTCGTGCAGATAATCGACGATCTCCTGTAAGTTCTCTTTGGCCTCATCCTCGCCGGCCACATCCGCAAAGCGGATGCCGTGGGTGGACTGGACGTAGACCTTGGCGTTGGACTTGCCCACGCCGCCGAACATCATCGAGTTCGCGCCGCCGGCCTTTTCTATGAGCTTTTTGTTCATGAAATTGCCCAGCCAGACGAAGAGGACGATGGGCAGCACAAAGCTCAGCAGAAAGCTCAGCAGCGGCGAAGCCTGCTCGACGATCTCGCTGGAAAACTCGGCCCCCGCGTCGTAGAGGCGCTGGGTCAGGTCAGGGTCGTTCATCAGGCCGGTCTTGTAGATTTGCTTTTCGTCTTTATCGGTAAAGATGATCTGGTTCGATTCCACATCCACCCGGCCGATGTCTTTGTCCTCGGTCATGGACATGAAGGTGCCGTAGTCCACTTCTTTTACCTGCCGTTCGCTCATCCACGGCACGAGCACGAAGTTGAGCAGCATCAGCACCAGTAATACAATGGCATAGTAAATAGCCAATGGCTTTTTGGGGGTCTTGACTTCTTTCATGGGGGTCCCTCCTTACGTTGCAAACAGCATACCACGACGCCATTTCAGAAACCAGCGTTTCGAGGCGAACTTTGCAAAAACTTCGCAGATTCTTAACAAAGCAAAGAATCCACCCGCAAATTTTGAAAATTTATGCTGCTATTTATGTGAAATCGTTTCATTTTCATTGTGAGCTAAACTTCTTGACAGGGGCGGCGGGTTTTGCTAAAATGAAACCACTTTGAACAAAGCGCAAATGCGTTGACGGGGAAAAAACGATTTTCTTCTGCGTACAGAGAGCCGCCGGATGGTGCAAGGCGGTGCAGAGGGTCTCGGTTACTGGCCCCTGAGCGGCAGGACTGAAGCAGACAGTAGGTCCTGACGGAAGCCCACCGTTATAAGGGCAGCGATTCGCCTCAAAAAGCCGATCGTGCAGAGCGGCTGTGCTTATGGCACAGCAAAGAGAGTGGTACCACGGGTGCCCTGTAACAGAAATTACAGGCTCTCGTCTCTCAGGGGATTTCGTCCTTTGAGAGACGGGAGCCTTTTCGTTTACAAAAAGTGTAAAATGGAGGACAAGAATTATGATGGACGCTACCAAGTACGCACCGGGATATTACCCGGTCCCTGCCGGTTATGACAGCTGGGTCAAGAAAGACCACATCGAGAAAGCTCCCACCTGGTGCAGCGTGGACCTGCGCGACGGCAATCAGGCCCTTATCGTCCCCATGAGCCTCGAGGAAAAGCTGGAATTCTTCCAGATGCTGGTCAAAATTGGCTTCAAGGAGATCGAAGTCGGCTTCCCGGCCGCCAGCGAGACGGAGTACGAGTTCCTCCGCACCCTCATCGAGAAGAACATGATCCCCGACGATGTCACCGTGCAGGTGCTGACCCAGTGCCGCGACCACATCATCCGCCGCACCTTCGAGGCTGTCAAGGGCGCACCCCGTGCGGTCATCCACTTCTATAATTCCACCTCCGTCGCCCAGCGCGAGCAGGTGTTCCACAAGTCTAAGGAGGAAATCAAGCAGATCGCCGTGGACGGCGCAAAGCTGGTCAAGCAGCTGAGCGAGGAGTATGAGGGCAACTTCCTCTTCGAGTACAGCCCCGAGAGCTTCACCGGCACCGAGGTGGACTACGCCGTTGAGGTCTGCAACGCGGTCCTGGACATCATGCAGCCCACCCCCGACCGCCCCATGATCATCAACCTGCCGGTCACGGTCGAGATGAGCATGCCCCACGTTTACGCAAACCAGATCGAGTATTGCGACAAGCACCTCAAGCACCGCGACAGCGTCATCATCTCCACCCACCCGCATAATGACCGCGGCACCGGCGTCGCCTGTGCCGAGCTGGCCGTTCTGGCAGGCGCTCAGCGGGTGGAGTGCTGCCTCTTCGGCAACGGCGAGCGCACCGGCAATGTGGACGCTGTGACCCTCGCCATGAATATGTACAGCCACGGCGTAGACCCGAAGCTGGACTTCTCCGATATGCCCGCCATCTGCGCCACCTATGAGCGGGTCACCCGGATGCACATCTACGAGCGCACCCCCTACGCCGGCCAGCTGGTGTTCGCCGCCTTCTCGGGCAGCCATCAGGACGCCATTGCAAAGGGCATGGCCTACCGCAAGGAGAAGGGCGACCACCGCTGGACCTGCCCCTATATCCCGGTGGACCCCCACGACATCGGCCGCACCTACGACGCCGACGTCATCCGCATCAACAGCCAGAGCGGCAAGGGCGGCATCGGCTTCGTGCTGGAGCAGAACTACGGCTACAACCTGCCCGCCAAGATGCGGGAGGCGCTGGGCTACAAGGTCAAGAGCGTGTCCGACCACAGCCACAAGGAGCTGAGCGCAGGCGAAGTGCTCCACATCTTCGAGGATACCTTCCTCAACAAGTCCAAGCCCCTGTCTGTCGTCGAGGCCCACTTTGCACAGGTCAACGGCATCACCGCTACCGTCACGCTGGATCTGAACGGTCAGCGCAAGGTGGTCACCTCGGTGGGTAATGGCCGTCTGGATGCTGTGGCAAACGCGATCCAGAGCGCCACCGGCATGGACTTCCACCTGGAAACTTACTCCGAGCACAGTCTGGACGAAGGCTCCACCTCCCGCGCCGCTTCCTACGTCGGCCTCGCGTGGGGCGACGGCATCGTCACCTGGGGTGCAGGCACCGATACCGATATTATCGTGGCCGGTATCCATGCACTGGTCAGCGCGATCAACAATAAATAAAGAGAGATTTTTGAGAGAGTATCAAAAGGAGAATGAACCATGGGAATGACCCAGACGCAGAAAATTCTGGCCGCACACGCAGGCCTCGCCGAGGTCAAGGCGGGCCAGCTCATCAACGCCAAGCTCGACATCGTGCTGGGCAATGACATCACCACCCCCGTCGCCATCAACGAGTTCGAAAAGGCGGGCTTCAACGGCGTGTTCGACAAGGAGCACATCGCCATCGTCCTCGACCACTTCGTTCCCAACAAGGACATCAAGAGCGCGACCCAGTCCAAGCAGTGCCGCGAGTTCGCCAACAAGTACGACATCCTCAATTTCTACGATGTGGGCCAGATGGGCATTGAGCACGCTCTGCTGCCCGAAAAAGGCATCGTGACAGCCGGTGACTGTGTCATCGGCGCCGACAGCCACACCTGTACCTACGGCGCACTGGGCGCATTCTCCACCGGCGTTGGCTCCACCGATATGGCCGCCGGCATGGCTACCGGCATGGCATGGTTCAAGGTGCCTGCCGCCATCAAGTTCGTGCTGAACGGCAAGCTGCCGCCGAAAGTTTCCGGCAAAGACCTCATCCTCCACATCATCGGGATGATCGGCGTGGATGGTGCGCTGTATAAGTCGATGGAGTTCACCGGCCCGGGCGTCGCTTCCCTCTCCATGGACGACCGCCTGAGCATCTGCAACATGGCCATCGAGGCCGGTGCCAAGAACGGCATCTTCCCCGTGGACGACGTGACCAAGGCTTATCTCAAGGGCCGCAGCCAGCGCGAGCCGGTGTTCTATGAGGCCGACCCGGACGCCGAGTACGAGAAGACCATTGAAATCGACCTCTCTGCCCTCGAGCCGACCGTCAGCTACCCCCACCTGCCCGAGAACACCCACCCCGCCAGCGAGGGCAAGCACATCAAGATCGACCAGGTGGTCATCGGCAGCTGCACCAATGGCCGCCTCGAGGATATGGAAGCCGCTTACAACATCCTGAAGGGCAAACACATCGCAAAGGGCGTGCGCGGCATCATCATCCCCGCCACCATGGCCGTGTACAAGGAGTGCATCCTCCGCGGCTGGACGACGGCCTTCATCGACGCGGGCTGCATCGTCTCCACTCCCACCTGCGGCCCCTGCCTCGGCGGCTACATGGGCATCCTCGCCGAGGGTGAGCGCTGCGTCTCCACCACCAACCGCAACTTCGTGGGCCGCATGGGCCACGTCAAGAGTGAGGTGTATCTGGCTTCGCCCGCTACCGCTGCCGCCAGCGCACTGACCGGCTACATCACCGACCCCCGCACGGTCTGAGAAAAGGAGAGTCACCCATGAACAACGCAAACGGTTCTGTTTTCAAATACCCGGATAACGTGGATACCGACGTCATCATCCCGGCCCGCCACCTGAACACGCAGGATGCCAAGGAGCTTGCCGCCCACTGCATGGAGGACATTGACAAGGACTTCATCCACAACGTCAAGGACGGCGACATCATGGTGGGCGGCTGGAACTTCGGCTGCGGCTCCTCCCGTGAGCACGCACCGCTGGCCATCAAGACCGCCGGAATCTCCGTCGTCATCGCCAAGAGCTTCGCGCGCATCTTCTACCGCAACAGCATCAACATCGGCCTGCCCATCATGGAATGCCCCGAGGCTGTGGACGCCATCAGCGCAGGCGATACGGTCAGCGTGAATTTTGATACCGGCGTCATCACCGATGAGACCACCGGCAAGACCTTCCAGGTCGAACCCTTCCCGCCGTTCATCCAGAAGATCATCGCCGACGGCGGTCTGATGAAGTCGCTGACGAAGAAATAATAGAGTGCTTTTGCTGTGGGGGAGCGGTTTCGTCAGGTGGGGTTGCGCGCTTGTGGCGCGGGGTCAGAGCGCGGTTACGCGAGGTTAAGTTCTCTTTTGCGTGCCAAAAGAGAACCAGAAAAGCACCCGCTACTTTCGAG
>ERZ1106941.521-NODE-521-length-55595-cov-13.689467_pt1 | contig 55595 bp, 52 predicted proteins | sample MGYA00403670_ERZ1106941 | MGnify/ENA primary metagenome ERZ1106941 (study PRJEB35170, sample SAMEA104062400) | human gut metagenome | biome: human gut; feature: human-associated habitat; material: faeces | place: Denmark | collected 2012-06-04 ...
TGAGTTATAAAAAACTCTGGAAGCTGCTCATCGATAAAGACATGAAGAAAAAAGACCTGTGTGAAAAGGCGGGTATCAGCCCAGCATCCGTCACTAAAATGGGACGGAATGGGCATGTCACCACGGAGATACTCGTGAAGATTTGTACAGCGTTGGATTGTGGAATTGAGGATATTATAGAAATTGTGCCGGATGAAAAGCAACCATCAAATAAAGCGGAGCCGGGGGTGATGAGATGACTATCGTAGAATCTATTAAGTGTGTTTTACAACAAAATAATGATGGTTTGACCTCAAAACAAATATATGATGAGATTATTCGTCAGGGATTGTATTCTTTTGGAGCAGAGAATCCTGTTGGTGTTGTCAATGCTCAACTTCGCCGTCGGTGTATCGGTCTGGATTTTCCGACTGCTTACCCGATAAAATTCTTTGAAATTGCGGGTTATGAAGGAAAAAAGATCAAATTCCGTTTGATTTCGACAGAAAATACAGCCACTATTATTACTGCTCCCAAAACTACAGATATTTCTGAACTGTTACCGGAAGAAAAAATCAAAGCTGCGCTGCAGGAGCATTTACAAAATATACGACAACAAGTATTTGATTCTGTCCTAAACAATTCCCCAGAGTTCTTTGAACATCTTGTGGTTGACTTGCTTTTAAAGATGGGGTATGGATATGATAAAAATTCGGGTATTGTTACAGGAAAACCACATGATGGCGGAATTGATGGAATAATTAGTGAAGATAAGCTCGGCTTGGATTTGATATATATCCAGGCTAAACGTTTTGCTAATGGCAATAAGGTTACCCGGCATGATTTACAGGCCTTTATTGGCGCCATGGAACATATTAACAAAGGTGTTTTTATTACAACATCGTCTTTTACGAGATCTGCAATACAATTCATCGAGAAGCAACAGCAAAAAAATATCAAATTAATAGATGGCAATTTACTTGCAGATCTTCTTGTTAAGTATGAGGTTGGCGTGGCAGCGGCACAAACTTTCAAATTATATAAACTCGATACCGAATATTTTAACTTTTAAATCATTCGCCTAATCCGGATATAGAGATAGGAGCTTTATTATGGCGGAAATTGTTGGAACAATTACTAATCTGAGTGATTTTTTGTCGAAAACACAAGTGTGCTTATCCGTAAAGCCTAATGATCCTCAACAGCAAATCATTTGCCTCGAGGCAGATAGGAAGTATTCTATCCCTGCTTTTCAGAGAGAGGTTAGATGGGATGACAACAATCTTAAAATGCTTTTGTACGATTTGTCTCGCAGCAGCAAGTTTTTGGGAAATATAATATTAACGATTAAATCTGACCACACTTGTGAAATTATTGATGGTCAACAACGTACAACTGTACTTATGTTGATTGTTTCCTGTATAAAGAAAAAGTTTGGGACCAAGATATCGACGCCAGATCTGTGCCCTCTTCGCAATGAGGGGTTTACAGGCTTCCAGACACTCTTAGAAAAGGCCTTTGATCAGGAAGCAATTACATCCGATGATTGGAACGCTATTCTTAAAAGCGATGATTATCTTCAACTTCCTCGTATTCAAAAACTATGGAACACGATATCTTCTTCCGAGTTGTTAGCTGACCGGCATAAAGCCCAGGGGCTTCTTGATAACTTGTGCAAATCAGAGTTCAATATAATTGCCAGCTATTCTAACGATGTAAATACCAGCATCCAGTATTTTCTGGATGTAAATCTTAAAGGCATTCGTTTGGATACTGAAGATATTTTCAAAGGTTATCTTTTTAGTCAGGATAGCCGCGAACTCACACGTTCTCTTTGGCAAAAGAATAAGCGTGATGTATTACGCTTAAATGGCGTCACGCAGAGCTCGGAAGAGAAAAGATATCCTCTGATGAAGTTGTATGAACACTTTTTCTATTGTGACTTATATCTTCCTCGCGAGGGAGATTGCGAGTATAGTACACTCAAGTTTGGTGAAAACTTTTGTCTCACATCCGGATTTGAAAGTGGAAGTACGAAATATTACGAAGGTAGCCATTTAATTGAAGCCATACGAGATCGGGACTATTTGCAAAATGTACTCTCCAGACTCAATAAATGCGTTGAAATAATGACGGATATTATTGAAAGCGAGGGACCTTCTACTCCGTTTAAAGACAAATTTATTTGCGCTAAAAAGGTAGATTCTATAGATATTCAAAACTGCCATTCGATGCTAAAGAAGATACTTATGGAAAAAGAGGTGATTCCTAAAATTTTAGCGTTAAAGTATATCCTTACATACTTTGACGGAAAGCCTCACGCAAAAGAAGAGTACAAGTCAGTCTATAGCGTCTTTTGTGCAGCGGTCTTGTTTACCGTTTTCGCAAACAAAAAAGAGAGTGATACTTTCTACAACTTTGTAAGACTGGAAGAATGGAAAAGCAAGATAAACAAATGGCTTTATGACTATATTTCTTCTCATGCACTGACCAGAGGTAAAGTTCTCGCTGCATATAAATATAGTGAAAGTGACGATGACCCAATTCAACAAATCCGTTGTAAGTCTTTGGCGGCGATTAGTAATTTCTTCAAAGTAACGAAGAACGGTGATAATTATAACATGGGTATTTCCAACGCAGCTGAACTTTGTAAGTTTTTCGGAGATAAAACAGTTTATAGTTTAGAACACTTTATTGTAGGAGAATGCGGAACTCTTCATGTCAAAACCGCAAAATACGATTTCCCATATAAATATCCACCAACGATTCAGAAGTACAGAAATTCTCTATTTAATTTTATTTTTATTCCTCAACCGCTTAATAGTTCTCTTTCTAATGAAGGATTGTTTATTAAAGTAGCAGAAATCCATACACATGAAAACGAGATTAAATGCAGCTATAGCAAAGGATACTATGGACTGTTAAACAAATCTCCTCGTATGTACTTTCAACGCTACCCTACCGAAAAGGAGATAGATTCCTTCAGTACTGAAGAGGATGCCAGAGCATACCTAAATGAATATTTTACTAAAACATTTCCGGAAGAGTTTTTACAGTTTTCAACGGCGCTTGTAAAAAAAATCAACTGGGGTTCTTAACACGAAGGCGTTCTCGGATATTTCCGAGAGCGCTTTCTCATTAAATGCGCAGCATGGTAACGACATATCTTGCGGAAACTATTATTGTCCATTTTATTGTACTTGCTTTATAATATCATGATCTTTAAAGAAAGTCACTTTCTCCATAAAACCTGGTGTGTGCAGCATTTTATTACCGGTACTGTGTTGACTGTTGGTGAATTTTAATATATACTTAAGTATATACTTACGTATAAATAGAGGTGCTATATGCTGAAATATCAATTTCCCGCTGTAAAGGGCTGTCAGGCCGGAAAAGATTACTATATATGCATGGTTCCCCTTGGGTTAATGAGTAAGATTTTTGCGACCGATAGCAGCGATGTCCCTGCCGAGTATCGCGCCCAAAGAAAGCTCAACGAAGCTCGTATTCCTGAAATCTGTGGATACATCTTGTCTAATCGAGATTCGTATGTCTTTTCAGCTCTGGCTGCATCTGTGGACGGTGACATGAAGTTTGTCCCTGCTGACAGCAATGAGAATGCAGGCCTTCTGGAAATCGATATGACCGCTTCCTTCCTGATCAACGATGGCCAGCATCGAAAGGCGGCCATTGAGGCAGCGATTGCCGAAGACGAGAGCCTGAAAGAAGAAACGATTTCGATTGTCCTTTATAAAGACCAGGGACTTCAACGGAGCCAGCAGATGTTTACTGACCTCAACAAGCATGCTGTTACCACATCAAAATCCTTAAATACACTATACGAGTCGAAAGATCCTGTGGCACTAATCACGAAGAATGTCGTCAACTCAATCAGCTTCCTACGTAAGTATACTGACAAGGAGAAAGACAACCTTAGCAAATATTCCTCTAACATCTTTACACTTAACACCTTCTATACAGCTAACAAGCGCATCTGTAAGGTGATCCATGATCAGGACAATGCTGAAAAAATCGTTTATACATTTTGGAATCACGTGGTTGTTAATATGCGTGAGTGGAACGAGATGGACAGTGGTGAATTAAGTAAAAAAAGTTTGCGAGAGGATTATATCACAACGCAAGGTCTGATTATCTTGGCACTGGGACGCTTGGGAGAATTCTATTGCGTGAATCCTCAGATTAACATGGCAAAATCGTTGAAGGGATTAAAGAAAATCGACTGGCTTCGAAATAATGAAGCGTGTTGGATGAACCGTGCAATTAAACCTAATGGAAAGATCAACAGAAATGAACAAGGTATCTTTTTGACATACATTCAAATTAAGCGACTTCTTTCTCTGCCAATCAGTGATGAGGAGGCAAAAAAAGAAAGAATCATGATGGGATAATCCTGGAGAACTCAAATGGAACAGAATACATTTAATTCAAATAACATCGATGCCGGAAGCAAAATTGCCAGTTTTCGAGTAAAACAAAGTATGCCATATGAATTCAAAGTGAATTATGCGCGCATAAGAGCATGGGAATTCTACAATGAATGTGGAAAAAGGGACTTGGATTGCTATGTTTCAGTAGGGGGACTTGACAGTATTACACTGTTCTTCTTCTTGAAATCAATAGGAATAGATGTGCCAGCGGTATCAGTCTCTTCGCTCGAAGATGTTAGTATCCAAAAAATCCACAAACAGATTGGAGTTATCTCACTACCACCAGCAGTTAGAGCTGATGGTACGCGATGGAATAAGCAAAAACTAATCCAAGAATTTGGTTTCCCTGTACTCTCCAAGGAAATCGCCCGTAAAATTGAATTGCTTCAAAACCCAACTCCCAATAACAAAACCATAAGGCATGCAATTGTTACAGGCGAAACTGGTGAATATGGTGGATTTCAAAAGCATTCAAAAATGAAACTTGCGCAGAAGTGGCTCGAAAAATTCGGCGGATTAGAAAATGAAGAAGAAGGCGTGAATTATCAAATTGCACCGTTTAAAGTCTCCTCGAAGTGTTGCTATTACCTCAAAGAAAAACCGTGCTCTGATTGGGCTAAAGAGCACAATTGTGTACCTTATTTAGGGTTGATGGCATCCGAAGGCGGAAGACGTGAGAAGTCTTTAATGCTGAATGGCTGTAACTACTTTGGAAAAGGTACCATTCGTTCGGCTCCATTTGCAATTTTTAATAGACAGGATTTATTACAGTTGGCACTTGATTTAAAGGTCCCTGTCCCTGAGATTTATGGAAGCATACTGAAGGATGAAGATGGTCGTTTGTATACTTCTGGAGAGCAGCGAACCGGATGCTCGATGTGTGGATTTGGAATTCAGCTCGAAAAACGGCCTCATCGATTCGATCGGCTACGGGAACGGAACTACAAAGAATGGGATTTTTGGATGAATAGGTGTTGCTTTGATGAAAACGGAACACCGTATGGCTGGGGAAAAGTTTTAGATTATCTCGGAATTGGGTGGCGAGATATTCCGGATCCACATAACAGAAAAAAGTAAGGATGGGAATTCACAATGCCATATACAGGTAAGTTTCAAGTATTTGAAGATATCATTAAAGAAATTATGATCGTCTACAAGCACGACAGCCGTCCGTGGCTTATTGGCTACAGCGGTGGCAAAGATTCTACTTTGCTGGTCAGTCTTGTATATGAAGCCATGAAGCGGTTAAAGGATGCTGGCGCTAAGCTTGACAAAACCGTTCATGTCATTACATCCGACACGATGGTTGAAAATCCCATCGTAAAGAATTACATGCACTCATCCTCGGATAACATCAACCGAGCAGCGGGAAAAGATCGTCTCAACATCAAAGCCAGTGTGATCTACCCGGAGCCGGAACAGACATTCTGGAGCCGGGTCATTGGCCTGGGCTATCCTACCCCAGAGCCTCCCGGATTCAGATGGTGTACAGACAGGCTGAAAATCATGCCGATGAATAAGTTTGTCAACGAGCGAATCAAGGAGAGCGGCGAAATCATCATTCTTCTCGGCGTCCGCAAGGGCGAAAGTCTAACTCGAATGAAGACCATTACCGCACGGGAAATCGAAGGCAAACTGCTGAATATGCATAATGACATTCCCAATGCTTATGTCTACAATCCTATCACTGAAATCCCTAACGATTTGGTCTGGGAATTCCTCTTAAAAGGCGATTGCAGAAGTCCTTGGGGAAGTGACATGAAGTATTTGTTCAGTCTTTACCAGGGCGAAAACCTTGGTGAAGAAAAGAGCGTTTTGGGTGAGGTCGACCGTGAGAAAATTCCGATAACCGGCAACTCCAGATTTGGGTGCTGGTGCTGCACCATGGTGAAAGAGGATAAGTCGTTACAGAACTTCATCAACAAAGGTGCTACGGAACTAATTCCGCTTAGAGAATTCAGAAACGAATTGCTCAGAATGCGGGAGAATAGTCGATATCGAGATTCTAAGCGCCGCAACGGTTCTGTCTATAAGAAGTCAGACGGAAGCTTTGGAATGGGACCGTTTACGCTTGAAGCGCGATGCCTCATTCTCGAAAAACTCCTCGACCTCGAAAACAGGACAGGCATGGAGCTGATTACAGAAGCTGAACTGAAAGCAATTGACAAGATGTGGGACGAGGAGGGCGACCTTACATGTCGTGCACTCGTTGAAACCTACCATAAGGTCAAAGGCAAAAAGCTTCCATGGGATGATTATAAAACTCCGCGATTTGATGATGAGGCGATCCAAGCGATCAGGGATGTTGCAGATAAGTATGATATCCCGGTTGAGTTGATTACGAAGTTGATTGTTTCTGTAGATACCAATAAGCACATTACGAAGAACAACAAAATGCAAAAGGCATTTGACAGCATTATTGGACAAGGCTGGTTGCACTATAATTCTGTCGAGGGAGCATTGAACCATGAAGATTAAGCGCATACAAGTAAAAAACATAGGTCCATATGTCAACGAAAATGCCTTCGATTTTGATGTATCAGACATTACTAAAAGAATGGTACTGATCGGCGGCAAAAATGGTGCAGGTAAAACGACACTGTTTAACGCTATCAAAATATGTCTCTACGGCTGCGTTGCATATGGCTTTGAATCCAATAACGCAAAGTACTTTGCCGAGATAGAGAAAATTATCAATGCCAATGAAAAACTGCAAAAAATTGGTGAGGCAGAAGTTGTCATTGACTTGCTGATGGATGACGGAAAGTACGATCACACATACACGTTTGTCAGATCATGGAGGGTAGCAGGCAAGAAAATAGCAGAAACCTTTACTGTGTACAAAGACGGCGAGACACTTTCTGAGACAGAAAAGAGTGATTTTGAGAGCTATCTTTTACAGACACTGCCCCCCAATCTCTTCCGCTTCTACTTCTTTGACGGCGAAAAAATCAGTGATTTCGTGTTCAACAGCAGCAAAAACTCCGACTTCAAGGATGCGTTCTTAAAGCTCTGTAGCCTTGATACGATGGAGATTATTCGGGAAAACTTCCGTAGAATTTCTCGTAGCAAGGCAAAGGGGGCCATGACGCTTTCAGCGGAATACGATAGATGCCTTGAAGCAGACAATCTGATTGCACAGAGAGTAGAATGCGCTGAGGATGAATATCGAGAGATTTCCAATGAGATTTTGATTATTGATCAGAGGCTTGCGTCTCTTGAAAAGGCATACGCCAAGGGTGGCGGTATTTCTAAAAAAGAATGGCGCTCTATGCAAGATCAGATTGCAAAAGAGGATGTTCGCCGCGAGGGACACCATAAATGGCTCAAAGAATTGGCCAATAATGTGCTCCCATTTATTATCCTTAGAACTCAACTGGAAGAACTAAAATCCCAAATTGCACTGGAACACAAGGCGCAGGTCGATGCAAATGTAAAAAGCACAATTGATACCCCGGAAATCAAGTCGATCATCTCTGGCGTGTTGAGCCGGGCAAATATAGAATTAGCCGACGACATTTCTGAAAAGGTTATCTACGAGATTGCCAGCTATGCCAGCCACACTTCACAGATAACTCCCATTCTCAATTTGTCTGACTTCGACAGATTTGAACTAACTGCAAAAATCAACAGTCTCCTGGCTTATGACACCAACCGTGTCAAAGAAGCGACTGATGACATTAAGGCTTCTTTAAAATGCGTAAAACGCATCCGAAAGAAAATGGAGCGGAGCAGTATTGAAAACTATGATGGATACTTGCAGATGAAAAGCGATTTGAATGAGCAGAAGTCCAAATGCACGCAACAGCTTCTGGAAGTAGATAAAGAATTGCAAGAACTACGCGCCCAGAAAGCGATATCTGCATCTAAGCTTGCCAAGGCTAAAAGTGATTATGAGGCACTCTTGAAAAAGCAGTCCATTAACGATATTTCAGCGCGTGCACTACTGGCATTTGATGAACTCCAAAAGACGCTTTACGATAAGAGTATTCGTTTAGTCGAGACGGGATTTAGCCAATTCTTCGCAAGTCTGATCAATAAATCTGATTTGATTGATGGAATCCATATCGATGATAGTCTAAATGTTCTTCCCTATAAAAACAAACACTTTAAAGCTGATGAAATACGTAAAATCATTGGTAAGAACGGTGTTGAGTATCTTATTGTTCAAATCGGCCTGTATGCTTACGAAGTCCTGCAGCAAAAGCTTATTGCCGGTGAACCCGAGTTTGAACTGCCGGTTGAGGTAAAGCAACAGCTTTCTGCAGGAGAAAAGCAAATCTTCATTATGGCACTATATCAAGCACTTTCGCAGCTCAACAAAATCAATGTGCCTTACATCGTAGACACACCGTTTGCGAGAATCGATAAGGAACATCGAGGAAAGATCCTGAGTCAGTTCTTCAAAAAACTCAATGGTCAGATTATCATCTTGTCTACCGATGAGGAGATTGTTGGTGAGTATCGCGAGAGCATATCGGACATCATTTCCAATACATTTGTCTTGAACCACACAGCAAACGGAAATACTGAAATCCTGGCAAACACTTATTTCGGAGGCAAGCACAATGACTAATAAGCTTCATACGTCACAAAAGACCCAGGAGATATTCAACTCGTTAGGTCAGTCATTGAGATTGCAGCCATTTATCCTATCTAAACTGGCAATCGCACTGTCGGTCAGAAAGGGACAACTTCAAGCCAATGACTTCAAGACTGATAATAATGGCTTGGAACTGAGCCGGCAGGTCATTTTCGGTGATCACGATTTGCTGTTTAAATCTCTCATTATTAACAACGAGGGCAAAGTGATTCGCGAGGATGACTATTTCCCCGGTTTGGTAAAGGCTCATTTGGATCGAGGAGCAAAGCTTCTCGAAGACGAAAAACGGTACAGCAAAGATTTCTATAATCATCTGTGCCATCTGGATGACAACATCTAAAGGAGGTTTATATGGATTATCCAAAGGTCAAAGTCTGTTTAGATACCTCAGAAGATAACCTGATAGATGAATTGTACACGCCGTGTCTAAAGTGGGCTGAACGCTTTGACCGAGGCGTCGGCTACTTCACAACAGGGTGGCTCACACACAACGTCGCAGGATTATCCGACTTCGCCTCTCGCGGAGGAAAAATGCGCTTAATTACAAGTCCCATTCTTTCCACGGAGGACACGGACGCAATTATTGGAGCTGAGAACCAAGATGGTAGCGCATTCCTGCGCCTCGAAGCAGCTCTCCTCGAAAATGTTGAGATACTCAAACAAGAAATGGAAGCAGATATTATAAATACATTTTCCTGGATGCTGTATGATGGAATTATTGATATGCGTTTTGCAATTCCTTGTGAAAAGTTGGAGGAAGGAGACTTTCACGATAAATTTGGCATTTTTTATAAGGGCAACGATGCGCTATCCTTCTCTGGCTCTATCAACGACAGCAAGCATGGATTCCAGAATTATGAAAGCATAAAAGTCTTCAAAACGTGGGCTGGTACACAGGAGTATGTCGATGCGGATACCGCTCGTTTCGAGAAAATCTGGAATCGAAAAGACCGCAATCTCAAAATGTTTACCATTCCACAAGCAGTTAAAAACAAAATATTTGAATTGCGTTCCCCGGATAGGCCGTATTCTTTGCCGGCAGGTTCGAGTAAATGGGTTCATCAGGACATAGCAGTAAAGACCTTTCTGGAAAAAGAGCATGGCATTCTGGCAATGGCTACCGGAACCGGAAAGACCGTTACTGCAATGAAAATCATCAACAAGCTGTTTGATAGCGGGGAAATTCGTCGCGTTGTTATCACTATGTACGGAAACGATTTGCTGGATCAGTGGGCAATTCAAATTCGAGAAAACTACAAGAACAAGCAAATCAACTATCATTATGCATCCCAGAAGATGATGAAAGATTTCGTCATGCACCCGGATGATTCCGTCTTAATTCTTTCTCGTGACGCCAGAAATCTCTCCAAATTGCTGGACTTGTTTGATCGTCTACCTGGCGATTATCGCAATGATACGCTGTTTGTTTTTGACGAAGTACATGGAGCTGGTTCTAATACTTTTGTCGAAAATCTTTCGGGCAGGCTCTCTCCGTATCGATATCGCCTCGGGTTGAGCGCTACGCCAGAGCGTGAGTACGATGAGGCTGGAAATGATTTCTTGCTGAATGAAATTGGAGAAGTAATTTTTGAGTTTACGCTGCAGGATGCCATTCAAAAAGGAATCCTGTGCGAATTCAATTATATTCCTCTGCCCTATGTTCTCTCTGACGAAGAAAAGCTCAAAAAGCGCAAGATTATCGCAGCGTTCAATGCAAAAAAGGAGAGCGGAGAACCTGTTGATGAAAAGGATATGTTTACTCAATTGGCGCTTGTCAATAAAACAGCGGTCAACAAGCTGGAGGAGTTTGAAAGTCTGATTTCTCAGCGACCGGAGCTGTTGCAGAAGTGTATCATTTTTGTTCAGACCATGGAATATGGCGCAAAGCTCCAGGAGATTCTTGTCAGGTACAGCGACAAATATCATACCTACTATGCCGATGATGAAAAAATCAATTTGGAGAACTTTGCGGCAGGAAAAATTGACTGCCTGCTGACCTGTAAAAAAGTTTCCGAGGGAATTGATATCAGCAGCGTCACGAACATTATCCTGTTTTCTTCTGACCGTTCCAGGCTCGTGACAACGCAGAGAATCGGGCGCGCATTACGCCTGGATAAAAACAACCCAGAAAAGAAAGCAACTGTTGTGGACTTCGTGATTGAGGATTCCGAGGAAAATGACAATAACGCCGATGCCGATCGTGCAGAGTGGCTTACAGAGCTTTCACAGACAAGGAGATGCGAACATGAGAAATAAAATCATCGAAAATGCGATTGATTCCGTTGTCAACGCATCGAACACCTCGTCCGACTTCAAACTGGCATTCAGACAATATGTCAAAAACAAGTTTGATGATAACGCCAAAGAGAGCGATTTAAAACGGATACTTACACTGATTGAGGATGATGAGGAGGATATTCAGGTATGAAGATGGCGATCCTCGAGCTCGAATATAAAAATATCCGAAAAATCACTGCCTTGAAGCTCCCCTTTACCAAAGCCGATGGCTCCGTAATCAGCAACAATTTTATTATGATGGCCAACGGTACCGGTAAGACAACCACAATGGAACTCATCAAAGGATTATTTGATGGAACAGCCGCTGGATGGACTGCGTCCAAAGTGCGTTCTTTCGCGCCTACATTAACGGAAGCAGATACAGGTGAATTCAGCATCACTGTCAAATTTGATGATAGACAGTATAAGTACTTCCTCTCTATGAATTACAAAGATGGAACGGTGCAGGTGGAAACCTCTGCTCCTCCCAAGGGTCGAGAAGCTGGACTTCGTTTACCTGAGTCTATTCGCGGTATTTTTACGCCTGAATTTGTTAGGCGCTTTGTGTTTGACGGTGAGCAGGCGGCGAAGTCTATGGACAGCTCATCCAATGAAGCTGATGAAACGATTCGCTACCTATATCGCCTCGACGAATTGGATGAGATTTTGGCCGCAAACCAGAGAATCCTTACCGAAATCCAAAACGCCGAAGGAAAGCGTGGAACATCCAGTTCACTTAGCAATTTGCGTACCCGGCAAAGTGACATTGACGCAATTCGGGCCAAGCTGAGAGCACGGTGTGAGAAGCTTCGCGAAGAGATTGCTGCGTTTGAAGCTGAAAAAGTAGAGAAGGAGAAACAGCGCCAGGAACTCGACAAGAGCTATGAAAAGCTGAATCAAGAGAAAAATGATATTCTCAAGGAACAGCAGAAGAATCGCGGCGAAATCGACGTTAAGATCACTTCTATTCTGGGGATAATTAAGTCTCCCTATCTACTGAGCGAAAGCCTCTGTGCGAGAATGTTCGAGTTAGGCAATAGCATGAAAAAACTCAAGTTGCCTAAAACCATTGCCAAAGACTTCTTCACCGAATTGGCTTCTGCAGACCGGTGTGTCTGCGATAGATGCATTGGCGAACGGGAGAGAACGGCTATCCTGAAGCGGGCTGACCAGTATCTGGGAAGTGACCAACAGTCGGTTCTTAACACGGTTAAGAGTAGTCTGATGGACAGTGTGTATGACGAACGCTTAAAAAAGGCCTTCGAAGAACTCAAGGAACTGAGAGCTCAAGCTAATCGCCTCGATACGAGATTTAAAACTAATGAGGAAAAACTCATTAAAGCCGGAGGCGAAAAGGCTCGTGAACTGCAGGAGCGAATTGAGGAACTGATCAGACTTATCAGCATTGCTCGTGATGAACTTGAGCGCATTGAATCCAAGGATGAAAACGACGCTTCTCTGACAGAAGAAAACAACCTTCACAAGGCGGATCAAAAATTTAAGTACTATGAGCAGGAAATAGCGAAGGCAACAAGAACAAATACTGCATTGCGCAAAAAAGAGTTGGTTGATTCCTTGGTGAATGAGATCAAACTACAGGCTACCACAGCGCTGAAGCAAGAAATCGTCAGAAAGACCAACGAGAAACTTCGCCGTGTTATCGTTGACGATTATGTAGAAATCGAAAGCATCGATAGGTACATAAAACTAAAGGGTAGGGACGGTGCCAGCGAAGGTCAAACTCTTAGCATTGCCTACTGTTTCCTGGGCACTCTTTTCGAAGATTCTGAGTTGGAATTTCCGTTCATTATCGACTCGCCTACCGGCAAGATGGATTTCGAAAAACGGCAGGCTATTGCAGATATCATTCCTTTGGTATTCAATCAGATGATTGCCTTTGTTCAGTCAGCAGAAGTGGAGCGTTTTGCGGACAGATTCTATGCAAATCCCGATTCGCAGTATCTTACGGTTGTGGCATCTCCCCAGGATCAGGCCGTAGTTGTTTATGAAGGAATTGACTTCTTCGATTCGTATCAAAGAGAGCACAAAGGAGATGAAAAATAATGCATTTTAAGATAGCGAAAAGTGCCCAAAGCTACTTTAACAACATTATGAATCTCGAAGGCTCCCACGCTGCGGAGGATAAGAATAAATTTATCCAATTCGATGTGTACTACTGCTGTGCATTGATTGGCATGGCAGCAGGCCAAATCGACGAGGATACTTCAGAGTTGAAGGATCTTGTTGAAAAGTACCCAGTTCAATATCGTGACTGTAAAGCACAAATTGCTGGGTTACTGGTGGCATCTGAGGCCAGAAGACTCGGCATCGATACGCAGAGCCCTAAGCTGGAGCAGATTATGCTACAGTATCTTAGCAACAATGATACTCTGCTGTCTGAGGATGGAATTAAAACCCTTAACGCCTATGCGTTGAAAGGATACCGCCTGATTACTGATTATCCGTTGTTTGACAAACCTACTTCCAGAGAAGAATTTCTGGATGCATTCAATGTAGCCATGCAGTTTTACGAAAAGAAAGATAGCTAATCTGTGTAGGTGCTTAGTTAACCTGCGAGCCCGGTTGAAGCGGTAAACAACCCCCGCACTTAAAACTCAATATTTACACTCTCTTCCATATGGGGGTATAGCTCAGCTGGGAGAGCGCTTGAATGGCATTCAAGAGGTCAGCGGTTCGATCCCGCTTATCTCCACCAAACAGGTATTGGACGAACACCTATTTCTTCAGCGGTGGTTTCGCCGTGAAGTGTTCGCTCTGATCCACAACAGAAAAGCGCCGTCTTGGGAGTGATTCCAAGGCGGCGCTTTTTCTATATTTCTGAAGCGTTCTAAAACTTTACCTTTGTATACCTTCAATGCTAAGGAGGGGTGTGCTGTGATGACTTTCCTGTATATGAATTGCGGTATTCCCTCATTTTCAAACTCAATTTAACCAAGGAAATAAAAAAGAAGATATGAAGTAATCAAACTAAAAAATCTGAATTCTAAGATACGGTTTTTACTTCTGCAATTCCCGGTTTTTGCAATAAATCAAAAAACTCATTAATTGCGTTGTGCTGCTGCATTGGATGTCTCATACCTGTTCTTCGTTTACAGAATGTGAAAGTAACCGATTCCTTTGCACGGGATAATGCCACAAAGAATGTGCAGCGATCTTCATCCGGCTGGTTCCTGAAGTTCCAGAAAGCAGAGTCTTCCAATCCAACAAAATATACAGCAGAGTATTCCAGCCCCTTGCTTTTGTGGATTGTCATTATAGGTACTGAATGTTCTCCACAAAAATTCTCAATGGCTAGATTCCAGTCCCCACACGCAGCAACATATTCAGTAAAAAAGAGGTTTTCAAATTTTTCAATTAAGTCATCAAAGCGAGTCCCTTGCTTATACGCCGGAAATTTCGCTTTGATTTTTTCAATGCTGAAGAATCTAATTATCGTCCCCAGAGTGTCATGCCATTGCACACCGTCAAATCCCTGCTGTGCGGTTTTCTTCACGGTATCTGCTAGGTTAACTAGCTTCCGCTGCATTTCATCATAGACACCATTCTCCTGTGTCTCACCAATACCCCAGAGTTCGACCAATGACTCCCCTATGAAGTTCCACTCATTTGGATGTTTCCTGTCATAAGCACACAACATAAACTTGATGAGCAGATCTACAATTGGCTCCTTAATTAGATCCTGGTAGTCAGTCTCAATGCGAGCTCGGACACCATGTTTCGCTAACTCCGCAATAATCGCGGAAGCATAGTTCTGCGGCAACTGTTTGCAGAGAACACATATTTCGTTAGGCTTTTTGCCTCCGGAAATTCTCTCTAGGATATCTGCTGATACAGCACCAGCTTCCAGCTGTTCATCGCCTGCAATAATCAGAGCAATATCTCCATCATCTTCTGCCCATTTATCGGAAACACAGACTTCTGTTGCCTTTTCTTTTAGAGAGGCATACATTTCTTGTTGTAGTACAACCAATCTTGGTGCCGATCGATGATTCATTAGCAAACGAACATCTTTAGGATTCCACTCATCGCAAAAAATTTTAAAGATTTGTTTTACTGCACCAGCCCACACCATGATACGCTGTTTGTTGTCTCCAACAGCCGTTACCTTAGTGTTTGAACCAAAGAAGCATTCCTTCACAAGGGCATATTGAATATCCGTCGTATCTTGAAACTCATCCAGAAATACATAAGAATATGTTATATGCAATGCACGCCTAATATATGGATTTGTTTTTACAATATATATGGCAAGCATCATAATCATCTTGAAGGTCAGTGTCGCTCTATTCCCGTTAAATCCCTTTAGCAACAGCGGCCATACTCTATGCCCTATTTCGCTCCCTGTTAGCGGAAGGCTTATCTGCGTCAAGAATGTGTCGTATTTGGATTTGAGTTTTGATGGTGTTAATCCATCAGGATTCTCATATCCAATATATCTGAATGCAGCATCGATTGTATCGGAATCATTGACTAAATAATCAGGTGCAGGGCGAAGTTCTTCAGGTAACGCATACTTGAAGTGATCAAGGACACTCTTTGCGAATGCATCATATGTCATCGATACAAACCTTCCCTTTATTTCTGCCCCACAACGTCGTTCAACGCGTTCTTTCAAATTCTGCGCAGCATCCGTTTTGAAGCTGATAGCCAGTATTTTCTGTGGTTCTTTGCATTGATTTGTTTGAAACAAGAATGCTGCCTTTTGTGCCAACAATTCTGTCTTTCCTGCACCAGGCCCTGCAATAACCAATACATGCCTATCGCTGCAACGAACAGCAGTATTCGCAGCTTCTTCCAATATAATCCCATCGCAAGGCAGCCACTTATCAGGATACACGATTTTCATTTCTTATCTCCTTTTAAGATACGCTCTGCCGTCTCAATTAAGCGCTCCAATACCGGAGGAATATTGCCTTTTATCGCTTCATCGCTCAATCGGGATAGTACTGCAATATGCGTGGAAGGCTTACCTCTATTCAGGAAGAAATATGTGTACCATATCATAAGGTTCTGCTGCTCCGTAGAATAGGTGCTCCCATCTCCTCCCTCTTCTTTCAGTGTGGATTTAATATCCTTTTTGATACGAGCCCCATATTCCGCTGGATAAGTACCAGTTTCCTCAATTGTTTGGATTAATATCCGTTTCTTTTTTCCATCCTCAGCAATCTCTAAACGTGGACCTTCGGCGGTATCTAGAGATTTCTTGTACTCCGATGCCATCTGTTCCAACATCATAAAGTCAATATCCAGCGGTGCGGAAAAGAAAACATTATATTGTTCCAGCCAATCGAGCCATGTTTGCATTGATGTCACATCAGAAACATCCCACTCAGACATCCCATCCAGTCGTTCGTCAGTCAAGACGCCACTCTTTGTATTGAGCAATTTATTCTTATCGTGCCCATTTGCAATGAGTTGCTTGAGCACATACTTAATGCGTCCCCAACCTCCGCCTTCTCTTTCTCGATCTAGGTCAAGTAAAGTAATATGAGGAATTTGCAGATCATTCAGCAATCTCCAGAAATGGTTTACATGTCGGCCACCAAGAGGAACGACTGATATACCGCCAACATCTACACTGCCGTTCACAGCTTCCCAATACTTAGGAAGAATGATTTCCTCACTGTCGCCTTCTCCCAAAATCACAAGTTTTGCAAAATATAGTTCAGGATAGGCCCGGACTGCCTCTTTAATATATTTATACTGATCTTGTGCACTTTCCTTCTCAGGCAAAGTAATTCTTCTCACTTTCGATGCAAGCTGGTCCTTGTCCATCCTGAAATATCTGAGATTCTCAGGATCAATCCGCTTAACAATAGCCGGCGAATGGGAGGTCATAATTGCCTGTGCATTGCTTTTGTCGGCAATATTACTAAGATTCTCCACCAGCTTACCAAGTAAATGCGGAGCGATATGGTTTTCGGGTTCCTCAAGCGCCACAATTGTCAGGATGGGCGGCCTACGACTAAAGGAAGTGTTTTCTGGGTCCGATTCAATTTCCTTTTGCATTTTGCCTTCCACATCTAAGATGCTGTCAACCAAGGAAATATAAAATAATGACCGCAAGCCATCACCCATCTGGTCTATGGTATATTCTTTCCCCGTTTCTGTAGGTTCGAAAACGACTTCCGTTTTCCTAACAGATGTCTCAATATCGGTACTGTTAAATCTCAAGCTGGCCGTGGAATACCTGTCATCAGAATCGTAGGCTTTCCACTGATTTGCCAAGGATGCACCAAACATGGAAACACCCTTTTCTCCAACAAATTGTTCATTTAACTCCTTGATTTTTGCCTTAATATTTCTCTTCGTTTCTTCGCTCCAATTAATGCTATTCATAATCTGGTACATCATCGTGCCAGACGCATTTTTCAATTGCCTAGAAGGATCTCGAACTGCGGGAATATACACAACCCGGATTTTGTCTAAATCCCGACGGGCTGCTGGAGTGCGATAATTCTCCTCAATTTCAACCGCCTCAGGACAGGTAATATAGCTTATCTTGCTATCGATTGAACCTTCAATCGTGCCACTTTTCTCCCACGTAGCTTCAAGACGAATCCGCAAATACGGCAGCCCACTAGGATTATCGACAACGAGGTGCTGGAAAAAAGTTGGTATAACATATTCTCCGCCACTATTCCCAGTTTTCAATTCTTCGAATTCGAAAACTGCTTCAACATAAAGTTTCTGGCTCTCCATTTCATCAGGAGCCATTTCCTTAGGCAGATGGAAGTCGCTTCTTTGCAGAATCCGATCGCCGCTGTTTTCGGAGAACATACAGTTTAGTGCAGACAGAGCAGCAGTCTTACCAGCACTATTGTTTCCAATGAACGTTGTTAAATTGTCAATCAAGATAATCTGTTCCTCTGAACCAAAGCAGCGATAATTCATCAGTTTCAATTTGGACAGTCTCATATGTATTCTCCTGTTCGGTACAGCTTTTCCTATATTTTATCATAATAACCAGAGAAAACAAGGGGATATTATTTCTGCATACATTGCCGCAAGACGAATGAAGGTATGCCTCAAATTTATCAGCAGGTTCTCGGGACGAAGCAAGACATGCGCTCATTAATTTCAAGTCATAATAGTAAAAAATATGAAGAAACATAGCTTGATTTCCAAGAATACAAATCCATCAAGCGAAAATGTGGATTTGTCTTTTTCGTACTCGCTTGACAAATAGGTATTGGTCGAACACCTATTTCTTCAGCGGCGCTTTTGCTATCCGCACATTCGATTTCTGCTAATCCTCCTGCTACAATGGTTGCAGTAACCAAAGGAGGAATAGCGCATGAAACAGAAATACTATGTGGAAGTGAACCGGCAGGAATGGCAGCTTATCATTGAGGGGCTGAACCGGTTCCGCAACAAGCTGATTGCAGCGGGGCGGTACACAGATGCCGTAGATGAGATGCTGATCAAAGTTGCCAAGGCAAAGCCTCGGAAGTTTGCGCTGTGGGGATGGAGGCGCTGATGATGGAGAAGTATATTACCGATGAACGCACTGGGCTGAAATATGAATTGGTTGGAGACTATTATCTGATTGCCGGAGAGGACGAGCCGGAAGAATATCAGCCAATCTGGGTATGGGGACAGCGGCATCTCCGCTATCTCAAGGAGCATCGCCGTGTGCGCTATGCCAACCTTCTGACCAGCGGTGAATTGAACGCCTATCTTGCGGATATTGACCGGCAGGCAGAGGAGCTTTTTCTTCGGCTGGTAAAGCAAATGGCAGATGCTGAGGGCATTACGGAAAAACTGAAAGTCAGCGACCAAATGGAGTGGGTCGGGCGGATGAATTCCTGCCGAGACCGTGCATCCGAAACTGTCTATTATCAAGTAATCTATACATAAGGCAAGGCCCTTCGTATCAAGTCAAGAAAATGATACGAAGGGTCTCTTTTTGCTTATTGCGCTTTCAAAAATCCGGATTCAAACGCATCGGGGAAAATAAAGCGCTTCTCGCCCTGCTCAAAGCGGACGGTCACATATCCCCTGTTCAGCTCGATCACCTTGCCGATGCCGAACTTAGCGTGAGCCACAGCGCTTCCAACGGCAACGCTGGAAACATCGATCTTCGGTTTTTCGGGATGCTGGGGCTTTGCGGGAGCGATCGGAGATTTCACGCCGAAGGCAGCAGTGACAAAATCCGGCTTAGCCGGTGGTGTCCGAGTTGGAACGGGGGCTTTGGGCGGCTCCGGCTCCTCGTCCGCTTCCGAAACATCGACTTCGTCGATTTCCGGCGCATTCATCGTAGACTGCTGGTTATAGAACAGCAGCTCGTACTCCTTGCGCTTCACGACGGTATCCCAGCCGCCGACATCCTCGTTTTCGTGCTTGTCCAGGCCGGTGTAGGACAGGCTGGAATCCTCATAGCGCTTGAATTTAAAGATGGCATCATTCATCAGGCTGGCGTTAAATACATTCAGCTCCACCAGCAGATTGAAATCCTTCACATCCAGACCGGTCACTTTTTTGAAGAGCCCCGGTTCCAGCTGCGTGATCACATCCTTCAGAGATCGCTCCCGGTAATCCGTCAGATACATAAAGATCGGTACACGGGTGGCAAACTTGATGAGCTTCTCCTGAATCTGCTTCCGCATGGATTTGTATTCTTTTTCTTCCTCGGAGATTTCCTTTTTCTCCTCCTTGGTGAGCTCCTTGCCCTTTTCCTTCTTGGCCTTTTTCACGCTCTCAGATTTGTTGATGATGGTCTCAATATCCGAGTTCAGGCTGCGGAAGCCCTCAATTTTCATCAGGGCCTCCATGGCCTCCTTGTTCGCCATCAGTCGCCGGAGTGTGTCATTGTCCACATTGACCAGCAATGCAGATTCCCAGCGCTTGGCCAGCAGCGTGGCTGAAGTACCGGCCATGGCGATATCCAGAATATCCTGAGCGTCGATCTGCTTCATGCTGCTGCCGTCATAGGCCAGTACGGGCAGGAAGTTGATGAATTCCGCCACCTTCTTTTCCGGGTTGCTTTCACTCACATTCAGGCGGCAGGAATAATCCGAGATCTGCTTGAGGGCACGGTCCAGCGCAAAGTCAAAGACATAGCACTCATACTTCATGATCTGATCGGTGCCGGAGCCGGTACGCACCGTCCACGGGGACTGCACCCGGAACGCCGCTTGAAAATAGGTCTCCGGGCTTTTCAGATTCCGCAGCATAAAGATGCCCGTCCATGGCTTGACCGTGACGCCGGTGGTCAGCTTGCCGCAGGACAGCGTGATGGTCTTGGTGGTCAGCGGGTCACCCATGGATTTCTGCACCGGCTCCAGCGCATCCACGCCAATGCCCGCCTTGGTCCCGGCGCAGACATTGATGCGGTAATCGTGGTAAAAGCTGTTCTGCTTTTGCTGCAGCAGGTTATACATTGCGTAGCAGCTGGCCACATTGGGCAGAAACCAGAAGGTGTGGGACAGCACATTCAGCAACCGGGTATCGGAAAACGGCATAGGCGGGCGCTTGTCCTGACCCAGCTTCATATCGTCCACGCTGGCGGGGAGATAGGAGCCGCGAATCAGGTCCAGCCACTTCTGCACCTCGTTCTCATAGACAAAGCGGGCGGTCTCCGGCTTACTTTTCTCGCCGTATTTGGCGGAGAAAAATACATTCAAATCAAATTCGTCGAACTGCCCCTGCATGGCGATCTGCCGGATGCTGTCCGGGATGCGGTAGGTCATCATCACCATCCGTGGCAGCGCCGCATAGGGGTTGTCCGCAGCCCCATCCCAGTTTTCCTTGGCCCGCTGCTCGTCGGAATAGGTCCAGTTGTAGATTTGATCCTCGATAAATTCGCCGCTGTTGATGGCGCGGAACGGCGTGCCGGACAAGAACAGATAGTAGGATGTGGTGATGGGCAGGAAGGTCTCGTTGTAGGCGTTGTCGGCCTCATCCTTCTTGTACTTCTCCATATCGAAGTCGTAATCCTCGTCCTCGTTGTCCATTTCAAAGAGCTTTTTGGCATTGTCCCGCCATGCACCGAAATGGTATTCGTCAAAGATCACGATGTCCCAGTTGGTGGTATGTACCCATTCGTTCTTTGCCTTGATGCCGCCGCTCTCGTTGGTGCCGAGATAGTCCTGAAAAGAGCCGAAACAGACGATGGGGCGGGACAGGTCGGCGTCCTCATAGCGCATTCCGTCCCGGCAGATGAATTGCCAGCCCTCAAAGTCCTTGTGGGTCATGAGATCTTCCTCCCACGCCGCCTCGACGGCGGGCTTGAAGGTCAGCACAAGCACCTTTTTCAGTCCCATTCGTTTGGCCAGTTCATAGGCGGCGAAGGTTTTGCCGAAGCGCATTTTGGCATTCCAAAGGAATTTCGGCGCACGGTCCGGCGCATCCTGCTTGCTGGAACGAAAATAGGCGATGGTCTTGTTGACGGCCTCCTCCTGCTCCGGGCGCATAGAAAAGGTACGGGTGCGGTTCTCCTCATTGAGGGTGTCGGTTTTCACCGCCAGCACCGCCGCTTCCAACTCATCTACCGTGCAGCGGAACCATTCACCGCCCACGCCGGTGATTTTCCTGCGGCGGAGCATACGATGCACATCGTGGTCGGTAAAGCAGGAGCCGTCCTCCCGCATGGCGGAGCTGCGGTACAGGATCTCATAGGGGAGCTTGCCGTCCGGGCGCTTGGTGGGGTACTGCTGCGCCACACGCCTGTCCACATCCTTTTCGGTGTAGCCCACCTTCAGCAGGCCGTCATAATCCGGATTTAAGTCCCGGTAGGCATAGATCATCGGATGGACTTCTGGGCGTTGGGGAAAGAAATCCATTTGCGGCATTAGTCCTCACCTCCGGTCAAGTCCATCGGTCGGATCATCGATTCAATAAAGGCGATTTCTTCATCGGAAAGGCCATACTTGGCGTAAAGTTCGGCATCAGTCCAAGGTTTGGAGAAGTCTTGTTGGGGAACTAATTGATAAACACCCTTTGCAGCGTTTTGTGAGTTCTTTTTCTGCAAGACAAGGAATCTGAAAAATCTTGTGGCTATGTACGACATCACATTTTCGCATTCCTGTTTGTCTTTGAATGGCCCAATAACCAAATAGCTTTCGTTGCAAACTGTATCAGGAGCCCCGTAAAATGGTTTTGGAAGGATAGGGTGCGGAAATGAATCGCTGCCGCTTCCCGCCTTTGCAATGTACACTTTGTGCCAACCAATCATTTCGGTACCACGGGAAATTACATTTCTTGCAACATATGCTGCACTTCCACGCACTTCCCGGTCGTTTCCGCTTACATATACCAATAGATCAGAAGGCGAATTCTTGACTTTGTTTCCCTTGAATGTATTTGGAAGGCCAAATGGAAGTCTGGTGCTAACCAGCGTTTCCATCGACGGTTCATTCTTTGCCATTACCTTGTGAATAACACTGACGGCTTCGTTATAGCGGATGAAGGTGCCACAACCGGCCTCAAGCAATGGCCTGATAATCGGCCCTTGTACCGCATCACCCTTATGCGAATAAACGGAGCAGTCACCGTGTTCGTCTCGATTCCACAGGAAATAGCAAACACCGCCCTTGATTTGAACTCCAGAAAAGCAATCAGAAGCTTCGGGATAATCGTGTATTACTCGTATTCTATCATCGTTCAACATTCGGTCTCGAAATTCGTCTAATCCTTTGCCACCGGCAAACCATCTGGACGGAATTATCATAGACAAATAGCGGGGGTTCATTTTTTGCGCTTGCTGTACGAATAATTGGTAAATCGGTTTTGCACTTGCTCCGTTACCGCCCCCGTCACTCAACTGATACGGCGGGTTACTGATGATCACATCGAACTTCATCTTAAAAATATCCTCCGGCTTGGTGGTATGGATCAGCTCATAGGCATGGGTTTCCAGCATTTCGTCCCGGTCGTACTGGCTCTGGGCTGCGCCGCAAAAGACGCATTTTCCGTTTTTCCATCGGTGGGGAATCCGTTTATAGCGAATGTTGCCCTCCGCATCGTCAAAGCGGGACACCGAATACACGCTGTTGGGGTACTTGCTGCAATACACACCACGACGGGAGAGCAGGCTGGTCAGCTCGGTGATGGCGATACCGTAAAGCTGGTGATGAAAGATGTGGTCAATACGCTGCTGCAGGTCGGGAAGGATCGGCTCCAATCCGGTCAGCAGCCGCTTGGCGATCTCCCGCAGAAAGACACCGCTTTTGCAGGCCGGGTCTAAAAACTTGGTATCGGGGTCCGAAAACAACTCCTGCGGGAGCATATCCAGCATCGAATTGGCTACCTCCGGCGGCGTGAACACCTCATCGTTGGACAGATTGGCAAGGCAGGACAACACATCCGGATTATAGATGCCGGAATAGAAATCATTGCTCATTTTCCCATACCCTCCTGTAGTGCGTCACATATTTCTTGAGGAACTCGCCCTCGTCGCTGGGCTTCTCGGCGGGTTCGTCCGCGTCGAACAGGGTCATCTGCTCCTCCCGCTTTTTGCGCTTTTTCTTGCCGAACAGGTCACGGGCCTCGTCATCTCCCTGCATCAGCCTGGCAAAGGTGTAGTCACTGCGCTGGAGCTGATAACCGGTCACAAAGGCCCATTCGGAAAACACGATGGGCTCCCCGGTATCCTGCTGGTTTTCGTCCACGCGCATCAGGCTCAGGGCGTTGCCGCAGACGATGTTGCGGGACAGAATAAACCGCACCGAGCGGCGGCAGTCCTCACTAACTTCCTTTTTGCAGACGGCTTTGTACTCCTTGTCCCACATCCGATAAAGCCGCTCCCGGCAGGCCTCACAGTTGTCCTGCAGAATATCCACACCGTACAGGCTGCTGACGGCCAGAACGGAGTATTTTTCGTAGTCCATTGGAAACTTCTTGTATTTCTTTTTCACAACGGCCAGCTTCCGGGACAGGATCTCGGCAAGAAAATTTCCATCGCCGCAGGCAGGCTCCAGAAAGCGGCTGTCGATGCGCTCTGTCTCGGTTTTCACGAGGTCGCACATCGCCTTGACCTCCCGCTCGGCGGTAAATACCTCGCCGTGATCCGCCACCCGCTGTTTGGATTTCACTTGCTCTGTCACGCTTTTGATCCCCCCGGAAACATAATCCCGATTATGTTGTAAACAGGGAAGAAAAAAGGCCTGCCACAGATCGGACAGGCCAAAAAGGGTATGAAAAAGCAAGCCTTCTCTTATCGCTTCAAAAAGCGAGCCGGAAAGGCTTTCTTGTTATGCTCAATTTTAGACAATTTTAGGGTTTTCACGCTTTTCGCCGATGCTTTCTTTACTTTTTCGCAGGTTGATGCTATAATTTAATATGTATAGGTATGCTTCTATCAAAATGGAACTACAACATAATCGGGATTCTGTTGCTTATAAAATTAGGTGCATATTCTCCATGCGACGGCGGTGCTCCGTGCCGGTGGAAATGATATAGATGCGGGTCGTATCTATGCTTGAGTGACCGAGAATGTCGGCCAGCTTGGCAATGTCCTTTTCGATGCCGTAAAACACCCGGGCGAACAGGTGGCGCAGGTTATGGGGAAATACCTTCTCCGGGTTGACACCCGCTTCCTGACACAGGGATTTCATCTCCCGCCAGATATTTGTCCGATTGATGGACTTGCCCGTGCGGGTCACGAAAATCATCCCGCTTTCGATTTCTTGCTCCGCTGCATAGCGGAGCAATTTTTGTCTCAGCGCCTTCACAAGAAACACCGTCCGGGTTTTCGCCTTACAGCTTACCACCGCCTCGCCGCACCGTGCTGCCTCAACGGTGACAAATTGGAGCTCACTGACTCGGATGCCGGTACCACAGATGGTCTGTAAAATCAGACAGAGCCGTTCATTGTGCTTTCGCATCGCTGCCCGGCAGAGCCGTGTGTATTCCGCTTTCGTCAGTTCCTTTTCTTCGAGGCAGTAAACCTGCTGCTGCAATTTCAGCGTTTTTACCTTCAGGTCGTGCCAGCCGAGAAAGGTGAATAGACAGTTGATGCTGGCCAGCATGGAGTTTACGCTCCGCACGGCGTAGATTTCTTGCAGGTGCTTTTTGTATGCGATCACGGTTTCCTTTGTAATTTCTCCATCCGGTGCGTATGCCGCAAAGGCGCGGACATCCCGAACATATTTTTCGACTGTTGCGGCACTCCGTTCCTCTAAGACAAGATGTTCGGTAAATTCGGCGATCTCCGCCGCTGTGAGTAATCGTCCCTTCGTCGTGGATTTACCTCCGAGTATTTTCTGATTATTTTACCCGAAAAGTATGAAAACAAAATTGTCACCGTTTATTGTAAGAAAAACGGTGACAGGAATCGAATCTATGGATTTTCGTTCAGCCCCGGTGAGTTTCAGATTTTCTCTGTGCTCACCGGGGCTTTTTTCGTTTTCTGCGCTTATAGGGATTTTTATCGGACAGCGACTATGCTAAAATTATTTTTGAAAAGCAGGAACAATCGGCGTTTGCTTGTGCCGTTAAAAAATAGAGGGCGCTGGCCCTCTGGAAAGGAGACGATAAAAATGCCAATTATGCTGACCAGAAAGGACGGCCCGCCTACGCCGTTCCGCAACGCAGAGTACATCCCGTTCTACTACTTCATCCCGAAAAGCATCCTGTCCCGCTGTGGGGCGGAGCTGAACGCCATCCCGAGGAATCCGCAGGTACTGTTTCACAACCGGGCCGCCTGCGAATTCGTGGAGAGCGATCTGTTCTGGCTGCTCATCATAGACGCCACCGCCTTTATGGTTTGGCCATATATGGGCTTTGATGAGTATATGGAAATCTACTCCGGCTACGACCCGGCGTGGCGGTTTGCCCACTGCCCGGACTACTGGATTCAAGAGCTGACGGACGAAGGCATCTTGGCATCCGCCGGCGAATTATTCAAAGGTTGCCACTCGGAATTGGGGTATGTACCGGAATGGCAGATCGACATCTATCTACGCTACATCGTGCCCAATGTGATGAAAAAGCACCGGATGAACGAGATCATCCAAGTTGCACGGGAATACCCTTGTTTCGAGGACTTCGACTTTCGGAAAAGCAACCAGAAAACGGACTTCATCCGAAAATGGTATCACACCCGCACCAAGCACCCGATGATCTCACTGGAGGAATTTCAGGAGGCCTATGCCGACGCCCACGGCGGACAGGAATACGAGGAGCCGGACCCGTCGCAGAATGTGGAGGAAACAGTGGTAGCGCAGGCGCTGGTGGATCAGTTCAAGGCCACGCTCAGCGAAAAGGATATGCAGATCCTTGAACTGCGTATGAGCGGCGACACGCTGGAGGAGATTGCCGAAAAGCTGGGCTACAAAAATCACAGCGGCGTGCTCAAGCGCATCCGAAAGATCGGACAGGCCTATGAAGCCTATACCGGTGTGGACTACGGCTTTGAGAGCGGCAAAATCATCGGATAACACCTATCGGAAATCGGTAGGTGTTATTTTTATGCCCAAACGGAGGTGGTGATTATGAAATGGAGAATATACCCGTCCCAGCGAGGCCGGGTCAACAAACTGGTGCGCCGGCGATGCTGCTGCTATGACCACGGTAACTGCATCCTGCTGGATGACGGAGAGCCGCATCGCTGTGTGCAGATCATCAGCCGGAGCGGCATCTACTGCAACTATTTCCGCCGGGCGGTGTTGCCGTCCGATAGTGAGTTATACGCACAAATCAGAGATCAGAATAAATGAGGAGGATAAGGAAATGAAAACGATCCACAACACAAAAATTATCGGCATCGACCACGGGTACGGGAATATGAAAACGGCAAATTGCTGTTTTCCCACCGGCATCACCGCCTATGACCACGAGCCGCTGTTCACGGCGGATATGCTGGTCTACGGCGGCAGGTATTATCTCATCGGCGAGGGGCACAAGGAGTTTGCACCAGACAAAATCAAAGATGAGGATTACTATGTGCTGACCCTTGCGGCAATCGCCAAGGAGCTGAAAGCCGAAAATCTTACCGAGGCGCACATTGTGATTGCTGCCGGTCTGCCGCTGACCTGGACAAGCGGGCAAAAGGCGGACTTCAAGGAATATCTGATGAAAAATGCCGAGGTGGAGTTCTCCTACAAAAAGGCGGACTACCACCTCTATATCGACGATGTGCGTATCTATCCGCAGGGATATACCGCTATTGCCAGCTTTGCCACCACACTGAAAGGCGTCAACCTGATTGCTGACATCGGCAACGGCACGATGAACACGCTGTATATGATCAACGGCAAGCCGCAGCAGAGCAAAATGTTCACCGAGAAATTCGGGACTTACCAGTGTACGCTTGCTGTCCGGGAGGCATTTATGCAGAAAACGCAGCGGGAAATCAACGACGCCATCATCGACGAGGTGCTGATCACCGGCACGGCAAATATTGCGCCTGCCGACCTTAAAATCATCAAGGGCGTCGCTGCCGAGTATGTGCGGGATATTTTCCGCAGGCTGCGCGAGCACGGCTACGATGAGAATACGATGACCTTGTATGTGACCGGTGGCGGCGGGTGTCTCATTAGAAATTTCAGCAAGGTAAACGCAGACCGTGTAAAATTCGTTGAGGACATCTGCGCCGCCGCAAAGGGATATGAATATCTGGCGGAAACGCAGATGAAGGCTGAGGCGAAGGGATGAGCAAATATCGGATCAATGTGCGGTTTGATTTGGACAAGCCAAAAGAGGCGAAAGCCGCACTGTATTTACAGTCGCTGGATAAATCCCGCAACGCTTTTATGGTAACGGCCGTCCTAAATGAAATGCAGCGACAGACATCCACAAATGGGGTTTTGCTGGATGATATTCGGCAGGTCATACGGGAGGAATTGCAGGAGGTGTCGTTTGCTGCGGCACCTCCTGTTTTTGAGCAGGTACAACCGGAGCTGACCGAGGAGCAGCAAGCCGAAAATGAAAAGAGTGTGCTGGATGACCTTGAAATGTTCGGCTGAGCCAAAACGCCGAGATGTGGCTCAAATCGCGGCATTTACAGCAGAAGCAGAGCCAATTTGGCGCAATACGCCAAAAGGCAAGAAAGCGGTTTGCGGCATCGTGCAGCGCAGAGATACGCTGAAATTCCGGTATCTGACAGCCGCTTTTCTTTATGCCCTGCGGGGTGCGTCCTACGGTATAACAAGCAGGGACTTTGTGTGCCACACAAGTCCCAATCACAGCCGAAATCGGCTGACTCTTTGGGGGCGCAGCCCCCAATCCCCCGAAAGGAGAGATGTGTATGGGGAAAGATATACGAATTGCCGTAAGAGTTACGGCAATGGAAAAAGAGAAGATTCAAGCAAAAGCCCGAAAATGTGGGCTGAGTACGACTGAATATGTGAAGCAAAGAGCGTTGGGGTACGAGCCGAGAACGGTTCCGCCTGACGCTCTTTTTGTTTGCCTTGAAAGGCTGGGTGAGCTTGCGGATAAAGCCAGTTCACCGGAGCTGGACAAAGAAATCTGCACGGTGCTGAAACAGACCACAGCAGAGTTTCTTCTTCCCGGAAAGGGGTGATGCGCTATGGCTGTTACAGGCTTTTGGCCTGTGTTCAAAAACCTGAAAGCCACGCTGGACTACGCCGACAATCCCAACAAGACTACCGCCCCGGAATATCTCGATGAGGATTTGTACGCCGCTCTGCGCTATGCAGAGAACGATGATAAAACCGACCACAAAATGTTTGTGGTCGGCATCAACTGCTCGGCGCAGAACGCCTATGCCGAAATGATCGCCGTGCAGCGGCGATTCGGTCTGCGTGGAAAGGTGGTGGGCTACCACGGCATTCAAAGCTTTCGTGAGGGCGAGGTAACGCCGGAGCAGGCGTTCGCCATCGGCAAGGGGACAGCACGGCGGATGTGGGGTGAGCGGTATCAGGTTCTGGTGACTGTTCACCTAAATACGGACAACATTCACTGCCATTTCGTGGTGAACCCCGTGTCCTTCAAGGACGGAGCGAAATTCAAAAACAAAATCGGCGACCACAAGGAGCTGCGTAAAATCTCCGACGAAATCTGCCGGGAGCACGAGCTGTCTGTGCTGGAAAACAGCGATTTCTACTCCAAGGGCAAGAAGAAAGAGTACTGGGTCCACAAGGCAGGTAAGCAGACCCACTGGGAGATGCTGCGCCGGGATGTGGAGGAGGCGCTGGCCAAGTGCGGTTCATTCCGTGAAATTGAATATTACCTGAAATGTTTGGGCTATCGCTTCCAGCGGGACTTCCATTATGCCCACCCCTCCGTCATCATCGACGGCTGGCAGCGCCCTATTCGCATTGACAGCCTTGGGCCACAGTTTAGCAGAGAAGCCATCCGGGAGCGGTGCCTTGAAAACCAGCGGAAGCCGGAGCTGTACGGATACGCCTATCCGCAGCGAAAACGAGCACCGCTGCTAGCTATTGAGTATCATCTGCGGCAGGCGCAGAGGCAAGATACCGTTACGCTGCTGTTCGAGATTTTCATTGAACTGCTGAAAATCTGCACCGGCAGCAACATTGAAAACACCAACCGCCGCCCTTTATCACCGGCCATGCGGGCGGAGGTACGGAAGCTGGATCAATATCTGGAAGAATACAAGCTCCTTTGCGACCACCGCATTGAGTCGCCAAAGGAGCTTTTGTCATTTCAGGAGGGGTTGACCGCCCGGATTTCGGCGCTGGAGGAACAGCGCTACGCCCTGCGCCTGAAGCTGCGCCGAGTGAAATCTCCGGAGGAAGAAGCTGGCCTGAAGGAACACTGCAAAAAGATTACAAAGGAGCTCACGCCTTTGCGACGGGAGAGGAAAACCGTTCTGCGTATCGCAGAGCACATTCCCAAAATACAGGAGCTTCTGGATGCCGAGCGTAAAACCGAAATGGAACACAACAACCTGACACGAAAGAAAGAGAGGAAGATTGAACGATGAAACAAACCAAAATTGCAGTTTCCAAGCTGCGCCCCTTTGAAAATAACCCCTATCAGGTCCGGGACGATGCGGAGATGAACACGCTGATTGAAAGCATACAGATGCAAGGCGTTCTCTCGCCGCTGATCGTCAGGCCGATTGAAAATACAGAGGAATATGAAGTCATAAGCGGCCACCGTCGCTTACACGCCGCACAAAAGGCAGGGATTACCGAGATCCCTGCCTTAATTTATGCCCTTGACCGGGATGCTGCCGCCATTGCGGTGGTGGATAGCAACCTCCACCGGGAGCATATTTTGCCCAGTGAAAAGGCGTTTGCGTACAGAATGAAGCTGGAAGCAATGAGCAGACAAGGACACCGCTCTGACCTAACTTCCGACCAACTTGGTCGGAAGTTGGAAACCGCTGAGATTATTGCACAGCAGTCCGATGACAGCAAATCTCAGGTACGGCGCTATATCCGCCTGACCTATCTCATCCCAGAATTTCTTGAAAAGATGGACAATAACGAAATCGCCCTATCCGTCGGCGTGGAGCTTTCGTTCCTTGACGAATCCATTCAGCGGGAGGTTTTGGAACAGTGTGCCATCAACGACTGCACCCCGTCCTATTCACAGGCATGGCGGATGCACAAGGCCGACCGGGAGGGCGCATTGACCAAGGCAACCATCCAAGCCATTATGTCGGAGGAAAAAGCTAACCAGAAGGCCCGACTCAAGATTCCGATGGAACGCATCCGCAAGTATTTCCCCCAGAGCTATACTGCCGCTCAGATTGAGGACGCCGTGGTGAAGCTCTGTGAGCGGGACTACCGCCGACGAACCGACCGGGAGCGATAAGGAGGTGCGGCTTATGGGAGAATATCGCAAGATTGACTACACGCAGGTCGCACTGCCGGAGGAGCTGCTCACCTCCTTTGCCAAGGCCATGCTCCCGGAACTGCGTAAGTTTTACGCCAGCGACGAGGGCAGGGCCTATTTTGCAAAGTGGCTTCTGAAGCACCCGGAATATGCGGCACATTCGACACCGGAGAGCGGATGACTATAATAAAAATCGGAGAGGAGGATTCTGTATGAATGTAGTCATTTACGCCCGCTTTTCCAGCCACAGCCAGACGGAGCAGTCCATTGAGGGACAGCTCAAGGTGTGCTATGAATATGCGGAGTCGAATCATTATACCGTTGTCGGAGAATATATTGACCGGGCCATCAGCGGCACCACGGACAACCGTGCCGAATTTCAGCGGATGATCTCCGACAGCGACAGGCACACCTTTGAGGGCGTTTTGGTATATCAGCTGGACCGTTTTGCCCGCAACCGCTATGACAGTGCTATCAACAAGGCGAAACTGAAAAAGAACGGTGTCCGGGTGCTGTCTGCCAAGGAGAATATTGCGGACGACGCTTCCGGCATCTTGGTGGAGGGCGTTCTGGAAAGTATGGCGGAATATTATTCCGTGGAGCTTTCTCAGAAGATCCATCGAGGTATGGCCATCAATGCCGAAAAGTGCCTGTCTAACGGCAGCAACCCCGGCCTGGGCTTCAAGGTCGATGCCGAGCGGCGGTTCTATGTGGATGAGGAGGAAGCCGCCATTGTCCGTGAGATTTATGAGCGCTACGCCAGCGGCGAGACGAAAACAGAGATCATTCGGGATCTGAAACGACGCAGGGTCAAAACCTCCCTCGGCAAAGAATTCAGCCCCAACAGCCTAAGCCGCCTGCTCAGCAACAAGCGTTATATCGGTGTCTATCTTTACAAAGGAAAGGAAACACCCGGCGGGATGCCTCGCATTCTGGATGATGACCTATTTTACCGGGTGCAATCGATGATGAACAAAAACAAAAATGCGCCGGCTCGAACTCACGGCGAGGGCGAATACCTGCTGACCACAAAGCTGTTCTGCGGACACTGCAAGGAAATGATGGTGGGCTACGGCGGCACCAGCAAGACCGGCAGGCAATATCACTACTATATGTGCAAAAACGCCCGCAGGAAAAAGTGCGGCAAGAAGATCGTCAGCAAGTCTTATATCGAGGACCGTGTGGTCAACGAGTGTTTGAAAATGCTGACCGAGGAGAAAATCCGCTTCATTGCCAAGAAGGTGGCTGAGGAGTGCGCCAAAAGCCCGGATAACCTTACCGCCAAGGCGCTGAAAAAGGCGATCCGAGAGGCGGATACGGCCATTGAGAATCTCTGGAAAGCCATTGAGCAGGGGCAGGCCGTGGAGATGCTGACGGAACGACTCAACAAGCGCATGACGGAAAAGGCGGAGCTGGAGGCGCAGCTCGCTATTGAGGAAAACAAGAAGATCACGCTGACGGAGGCACAGATTTTAGCGTTTCTGGACTATGTCTGCGAGATGCCCGCCGACGATGTGAACAAGCGCCGAGCCATCATTAACATCTTTGTTCATTCCATCTATCTGTATGACGACCACTTTGCCCTCATCATCAACGCCAGCAAGAAGCCGTTGAGCATTGACAATATCCCGCTGGATGATATAGAATCTGTATTCGAAGGCAGTGGTGGTGCCTCGGAGGGGTGTTCATCCTTGAGCACCCCTGCTCCACCAAGTGAAAACACCGAGGGAAATCCCCCGGTGTTTTTTATTTTGCGCAGTACATAGGCGAACCGCTGATCTCTTGCATTTGAATTTTGGACAGCGGAAACCGCTGAGGGTGGCCGCGAAGCGGCCAAACTCTCAGCGAATCAATCCCGCTTATCTACACCAAATAAGGTTTAGACGAACACCTATTTTTTCAGCGGCGGCTTCACCGTGAAGTGTTCGCTCTGATCCACAACGGAAAAGCGCCGTCTTGGGAGTGATTCCGATACCGTTAAGGCTGCTGTGGATAAGACCCTGGAGGCCTTTTCCGCCATGCAGCGCCCGGACGACGGCTTTGGCAGCTGGGGCACTGTGAACAGCGAAAGCTTCGCCCAGGCTATCGTGGCCCTGACGGCCCCGGGCATTGACCTTGCCACAGACAGCGACTTTGTGAAGAAAGGCTCCACTGCTTTGGGCGCCCTGACCGTGGCGCTTCTCACCGCAGCCTTCGAACTGAAGTGTAAGGAGCGGGAGGCATAAGCCCATCGGCCACAGCTGAAGAATGGTAAAGCCCACGGCCTTTTGTTTGCGAAGGGCCGTGGGCTTTTACTGTCATATGGGTGTATTCCCCCAATAGGCAATATTGCCGGAGTAAAAAAGAAAATTCCATACAAGTCCCATCACGTTTGCATTGATTAATGTGGAGCGAATATAGAACGTGGAAAAGAGCGCTTTGGAGCATATGCTCCAAAGCGCTCTTATGCGTTCCTGCGGGATTACAGATTCTTCTCGTAGGACTCGATCATCTTCTTGACCATCTGGCCGCCTACGCTGCCGGCCTCACGAGAGGTCAGGTCGCCGTTGTAGCCGTCCTTCAGGTTGACGCCAACCTCTTGCGGTGTGTATTCACCTCAAAGAATCGGATTTTTTCACTACTTAAAAATGCAAAGTGCAAAAAAGAGGCGAAATACGAGATAAAACGGATATTTGGTCGGAATCACTCATTTACATCGAGAACAATCAAAAGTTAATGTCTCTATATAGTGTTTTGTACTGACAATGTGTTGACATTTTCCGCTACTGTGGGTATACTAAAGAAAAAGGAGGTCTGAGCTATGCAAGGTTCAAGTATCAATGTAGCTTCTGCGCCCAAAACGGCGATGTTTCAGATGCGTATTAACCCGGAGATCAAGCGAGAGGCTGAGGATGTTTTTTCTGCCTATGGACTGAGCTTGACGGATGCGTTTAATATTTTTTTACAGCAATCGCTGAACAGTAACGGCTTTCCGTTTCTGCTGTCTCCCGAAAACGCAGAGTACATGAAGTCAAAGGCTGCGGCCCAGCTTATGGCGGAAATCGACAAGGGCTGGAAATCTGCGGAAGAAGGGGGCTGGCTCACGCTGGAGGAAGTGGAGTCCCAGCTTGGGCTGACGGATGTATAAACTGAAAATTACACCGGCAGCAGCCAGTGATTTGGCAGAGATCAATGCGTATATTTCAACGCAGCTGCATAACCCACAGGCAGCACGGCGCATTGTGAAGATCATTGCCCATGATTTGCGGCTTCTACAGCAGAATCCGCATTTAGGATTTTCCGTCGCGACCAAAATTGGTAGAGAAACTAACCTGCGGGCACTGCTCAGCGGAAATTATTTTCTGTTCTACCGCATTGAGAATGAGGCGATACAGGTTTCCCGCGTTTTGGACGGACGGCAGGATTATCTGCGGGTTTTGTTTGGAACTACGGAATAAAAGTGAATTTAGCAAATAAAGCACTTCCCATCTGTAAAGACGGGAGGTGCTTTTATTTTGGGAATTTGAGGAGGGGTTTTCGTGTCTGAGAAGTTTGATTATTACTACGGCGAGGAGAGCGAAAGCTGCTCTTTTTATCGTATCCCGCGGCTGCTGGTTTTAGGGACGCGGTTTTCGGGGCTGTCTACGGATGCCAAGCTGCTGTATGGGCTGATGCTGGACAGGATGAATCTTTCGGCGCGGAATGGGTGGTATGACGGGGCTGGACGGGTCTACATTTACTACACGCTGGAGGAGATACAGGAGAGCCTGCGGTGCGGGCATGGGAAGGCGGTGCGGCTGCTGGCGGAGCTGGACACGGAGAAGGGCATCGGGCTCATTGAGCGGAAAAAGCAGGGCCAGGGGAAGCCCACGCGCATTTATGTGAAGCGCTACACCACCCGGGCGGTGCCGCCTCCGGCTGACTTCCCCGGGGAGGAAGTCAAGACTTCCGAAAACGGGAAGTCAAGAGTTCCCCAAAGCGGAAGGGCAGACTTCCCAAAGGGGGACGGAAACTATACAGATAGAAAGCAGACGGATGTGAATCAGCTTTACAGATCCTCCTCTTCACCGCCCGGCGGCGGCCGATGGGAGAGGGAGAGGATAACGGAGGAGGTGCGCGAGCAGGTGGAGTATGGTCGGCTCTGTGGGCGCTACGAGGTGGAGCTCATAGACGAGTTGGTGGCTGTCATCACCGATGTGCTGTGCAGCACTCGCCCAACGCTTCGGGTGGGCGGCGAGCTGCTGCCTGCCTGGCAGGTGCAGAAGCGGTTTCGGCTGCTGGAGCGGGACCACCTGGAGTATGTCATCGAGAGCTTGCAGCGCACCACGGCGCAGGTGGTCAATGTGCGGGCGTACTTAATGACCACGCTGTATAACGCGCCGGTCACCATCCATCACTATTACCAGGCGGAGGTCCAGCACGACCTGGCTGGTGGGTAGCCCGCCCAGGGAGGCGGGCGTTGTGCTGTCAAAAAAGAAGGAGGATTTATGCACACGGAGTATTATTTGCTGACCGTAGATGTGACCGTGCAGGGGCCGGTGACGCTTACGGCAGCCACACAAGGGCGCAGAAAGGAGCGCCTGGGACCGAAACAAAACCCGTCTCAAATTGAGACGGGTTTTGATATAGTGCAAGGAGGAGGCAAAAAAGTATGGCAGAAGAGAAGAAAAATCCGCTGATCGGGGCGTTTCGCAGTGCGCCCGCGAAGGACCAGGAGCCGCCCGACAGCAAGGTTGCGGAGCCAGAGAAGGCTGCGGTGCCGTCTGGGGAAAAGGCGAAGCCCGCTGAGAAGCCGGTGGAGAAAAAGGCGGAGAAGTCCGCACCGGCTGCTGCGAAAGAAAAACCGGGCAAGGCGGAGGAGAAGCCGGTGGCTGCGCCTGCTGAAAAGAGGGACGAGAAAAAGCCCAAAGAAAAGCCATCCGCCGCACCTGCAAAGCCGGAGGATAAGAAAGCCGCTGCGTCTGCAAAGGCGGAGGAAAAGAAGCCTGCGGAGGACAAGGGCGCCGAGGGTATGCCTGAGTCCAAAAAGGAGACGGAGAAGAAAGATCAGACCGACGCAGATGGCATCCCGGAGGACTTTCGGCTGAACATCGTGGGCGAGGGTACGCTGGGATCGGTGGTCATGCTGCCAGTGGAGAAGATCGACGACTTTGAGGGACATCCCTTCCCGGTGCAGGACGATAAGGATATGCTGGACCTGGTGGAGAGCATCAAGAAGTTCGGCGTGCTGGAGCCGGTGACGGTGATCCGCAGTGGTAAGGACCCGGAGCGCTACGAGATGGTGGCGGGCCACCGCCGCAAGCACGGCTGCGCCCTGGCGGGGGTGGCGCAGATCCCCGCCATCGTCCGGGATATGGACCGGGACAGCGCCATCATTTACATGGTGGATTCCAACCTCAAGCGGGAGAACATTTCCCCTATGGTCAAGGCGCGGGCCTACACCATGAAGCTGGAGGCCATGAAGCGCAAGGCGGGGCGGCCCACCAAGGCACAGACGGAGGCGGGCTACAAGCCCATGCGGGCAGACGAGCAGCTGGCCCAGCAGACCGGGGAGAGCCGGGCCACCATCCAGCGGCTGACGCGCCTAACCAAGCTGGAGCCAGAATTGCAGGACATGGTGGAGGAGAAAAAGCTGCCTGTGAACACCGCTGCGGACATCTCCTACTTGAAGCCTCAGGAGCAGAAAGCCCTGGCGGATGCCATCAAGCGGGAGGATAAGGTCCCCACCGGGGCCAAGGCCGCCGAGCTGAAAAAGGAGAGCCAGGCGGGCAAGCTGACGGCGGAGAAGATCGAGCAGACCGTGGCACCCAGCAAGCGGGAGATGTTTTTGCCACTGAAGGTCACATTCACCGAGGAGGAGCTGCGGCCTTACTTCCCCAAGAAGGACACGACCATTGCGGATGCCAAGCGGGTAGTGTTTGAGGCGCTGGACCTGCGGCAACGGGCGCTGAACCGGCAAAAGGCCAAGGCGGAGCAGGAAAAGACCGCAAAAAAAGCGGCGTCGGGTAAAGAGAGGTGATGGACGATGCCGCAGCGGGAGGAGCCGTTTTACAACGCCTATTCCTACGGCGATAAGCTGGAGCCGGGACAGAAGATGACCCTGGAGCACCACATCAGCTTTAACCCCTACCGGGCAGATCTGTCCTCACTGACGGAGATGACCCTGGGCAATCTGCAAGTCATGCGGGAGAAAAGCGTGGCGGAGGAGCGGAAAATTTTCAGCGAATTGCAGGAGCGGGCCCAGCTTTGGGAGGCGCAGGCGGCCCAGACCATGGTGCTGGAAAAAGCCATGGAATATGTGAAGACCCCGGAGGTGAAGAACAGTGGAAACCGCTGGGAGGACTCGGAGTACGGTTGGCGCAGGATCAGCAACCGGGTCTACCAAATGACCTACCGCATCCGGGAGGACACCGCCTATGACCACAAATTAAAAAAGCAGGTCCCGGTGGCGTGGTATGTGTCCTGGAGCGTGGAATATAACCTCCCGCCCAGGAAGGACCCGTATTACAGCAGACCCTCCCCGCTGGCCGGGCAGGACAACAAGCGCTATGGGGATAAGGCCGCGGCGGAGCGGTATGTGCAGGGGCGCATTGCGGCTTATGCGCATTTGTTCCAGGAGATTTCGCCGCCGCTGCCGGAAAACCATGTGCACCTGTTTTCGGTAAATGGGAAGCTGCTGCCGGGGTACACGGTGCAGCCGCACCAGCCCACGCCGCAGGAGCTTTTGGCGTTTGTGGAGGACGGGGACACGCCACCCAAGAAAGAGGCTAAGACGAAGAAACGAAACCGGGATAAGGAGAGGTAAGCGATGAAGGTGTTAATGGTAGAGCCGGGCATGGAGCCCTACGAAAAGGAGCTGAACGGGCTGAAGGAGATGCAGCAGGCTGTGGGTGGGCTGATCCAGGCTATCTATCCCTTTGAGGACAAGGTGGCCGTTGTGTGTGACGATGAGGGAATGCTGAAGCCCAACGAGTTTAACCGCAGTATGCCGGGTGGCTACGGCGGGGTGTTCGGGCCGTTCTTTGTGTGCGGGCTGGGGGTGGACGACTTCGTTTCACTGACGCCGGAGCAGATGCAGGTCTATAAGAAGCAGTTTCACCAGGCGGAGCTGCTGCTGGGGGTTAAGGGCAATACGCCGGTGACGCTGCGGGTGGAGCCGTTTAAGAAACGGGACGGGCCTAAGAAGGATGATGGTTTGGAGAGGTAGAAGGTATGACGGTGGATATGCAGAAGACCCGATTTGAGGCGGTGGAGATATGCGGTGTGCAGGGGCTTTTCACCGTGGAGCGCGTGCGCCGGTCTGCATTGCCGAATGGCATCTACGCCTACGATATGCAGACCTCCCCGGAGGATTGGTCGCAGCCATGTTTACTGGCCTGCCATATCACGGTGGAGCACTACGGGACCGTGCTGACCGGCCAGCGTATAGACCTGCCGGAAAACGGATACCGGGACCTGGCACCGGGCGACTTCAACTGGCCGTGCTCTAAAGACAGACCTACCATTGCGGAATTTGCCAGGCGGCATGGGCTGCCAATTAAGCCCCGCCGCCATGGAAAGTCGGCACCGACACGGTAGGGATGGACAGCGCCGGTCGGCACTGTCCACGCAAGCATGGCATTTGGTAGCACAAATGCCGCTTGTTAGGGGCGCGGCCCCTAAGACCCCGAAAGCGCGTATTGCGTCTCAAATTGAGACGCATTTTATGTGGGAGGTGAGAGATACGAGAAAACGAAACCGGCATGTGAGCGTGTGGCTGAACGATGCGGAGCTGGGGCATCTGCGCAGGCAGGCAGCGGCTGCTGGGTTGGGTGTGGACCCGTTTCTGCGCAGCCTCATCCTGGGCGTAGAGCTGCGGCCACGGCCACCCGACACCTACGCGGCCCTGCTGCGGGAGCTGTCCGCCATCGGCAACAATATCAATCAGATCGCCCACACGGTCAACGCACAAAAGTATGCGGCGGACAGCCAGGTGGACCGGGCCGTGGCCCTTGTGCAAAGGGCGTGGCGGCTGGTGAAGGACAGCTTTTAATGGCGTATACGAAGATCATTGTGATCCGCGGGCGGCTGGATAAGTGCCTGCGCTATGCGGCCAACGAGGAAAAGACCTATTTGGAGACGGCGGTGGACTACGCACTGGACCGGGACAAGACGGAGCGGGTGTGCTTTGAGACGGCCATCAACTGCGGACGGGACACGGCCTATGAGGACATGACCCAGACGGCACGGCGCTGGGGCAAGCAGAATCGTGTGCGCAAGGGGTATCATGTGATCCAGTCCTTCCGACCCGGGGAGGTGACGCCGGAGCAGGCCCATGCCATAGGTGCGGAGCTGGCCCAGAGGGCCTTGGGCGGACAGTATGAGGTGGTGGTTGCTACCCATTTGGATCGGACGCATCTGCACAACCATGTGGTGTTTAACGCGGTGTCCTTTGTGGATGGGAAGATGTACCGGGATAGCTTTCGGGATTACTATGAGGGCATCCGGGGTATGTCGGATGCCCTATGCCGGGAGCGGGGGCTGTCCGTCATTGAGCCGGGCGAGAACGCCGCACCCCAAGGGCAGTACCGGGCGCAGCAGCGGGGTCAGACTACGCTGCGGGATGTGGTGCGCCGGGACATGGACGAGGCTATGGGCAGGGCGCTTAGCTATGGAGAGTTCCTGCGGGAGCTGCGGCGTATGGGCTACCAGGTGAAAAGCGGGGACAATGTGAAGCACACCGCTGTGCGCCCGTCGGGCGGGCGGCGGTTTATCCGGCTGGACAGCCTGGGGGACGGCTACGGAGAGGCGGACATTCGGGCGCGTATCAAAGGCGCATGGCAGAGACCCTTGCAGTCCGCTAAGCGCAAGATGTATCGTGTGCGGCGGATGCCAATGCAGAGGAAGCCGCTGCCCTATTTCCAGCGGCTGTGCCTATATTATATGTACCTGCTGCGGGGGCCGCAGCGGGCGTGGAACATTTCTCCGGCTCTACGGCGGGAGATGCTGAAGCTGGAGCGATACCAGGTGCAGTTTCGGTATCTGCGGGAAAACCGCATTGAGACGAGGCAGCAGCTTACCATGCTGCGGGATGCGCTGCAAGGGGAGATGGATGCGCACACAGAGCAGCGGCGACAGCTTTATTTGGCACGGCGTAGGGGCGTGGAGGGGCTGGACGCGGAGATCGCGGCGCACACGGAGCGGCTGCGTCGGCTGCGGAAGGAGTGGAGGCAGTGCTGCGCCATTGAAGCGGATGCCCGGCGGATCGAGCAGCAATTCAAACAACAGCGGGAACAGGAAATTTTAGACCAAGGAGGACCGGAACATGGATGCAGGCAGCGAAGCCGTTGACCTGATGGTGCGGGAGGGCTTGCAAATTACAGAGGCAAGCATCAAGCTGCTGACAGCAGGCAGTAAAAATTTAGCGGCATTTATCTACGCCCTGGCGAAAGACAACAAGCGGGTGTCCGGCAGGACCAACATGGGCCGCCTGCTGCGGGAGGGCAAGGAGCTGCGGGTGTTTCAGCTACGGGAGAGCGACCTGGCGGCGTTCCACGCCTACGCCAAAAAGGGCGTTCTCTACGCGGTGGTCAAGGACAAGAACGCTCGGGATGGGCTGGTGGATCTGATCACCAATGTGGACTTTGCGGCACAGGTGAATCTGTTTTTGGAGCGCCACGGCTATGCCGCACCCCAGCGGGAGGACAGCAAAGCAAAAAAAGCAGATGCCCGCGCAGCACAAGGCAGCTCCTCACCACAGCGCGGGAATGGCTTGACGCAAGAGGAGATGACTACTGAGGGAAAGTCCTCGGTAAAGGGGCGACTGGCGGCGCTACGGCGTGCGGCGGGAGAGACGGAGCCGCATTTGCCGGGTGGACGGATGCCGCCAAAGATTCGGGAATAGGAGGTTATGCGAAATGGCAAATTTGGAGGAGATCGTTTCAAGGAAAACGGAGAACGACAGCCAGTGGAAGGCGCGGCAGCAGGCGGACCGGGAAAATCTCATGGCCTTGCAGGACGCGGCGGTCATGGAGATTACCAGCAGTCCGGAGGCGTACAGCCACTACCTGGACTTGCAGGGGGACAACCCGGCGTACAGCGCGGGGAACATCGCCCTGGCTATGGTGCAGGATGGGGATGTGACGGTGTTCGGCACCAAGGAGAAATGGAAAATGCTGGGGCGGTTCGTGCCGGTCAGCGAGAATGGGAATGGCATACATATCTTCGCCCGGTCTACCTTCGGCAAGGGCTACACGCTGGCGGATGCCTACGATGTGCGACAGACCCAGGGGCGGCCTATGAAGGAGGTGAAGCTGGAAAATGACACCAGGGAGATGGAGTCGGCCATGGCGACGCTGCTGAACTATGCTGCCTGTCAGGTGGTCATTGACAAGGAACTGCACACTCCCGCCGTCTATGATCCTCAGCGGATGGAGGTAGCCATCAACCCGGACTACCCGGACGGTGAGATGTTCGCTGCCATCGCCACAGCGGTGGCTCATTCGCGGCTTCACGGGAAGGGGTATAACACGCAGTATGAATATGCCGAGTGTGATCTGGACGCGCAGAGCGTGTCGTACCTGCTGTGCCGCCGGTTTGGAGTGAAGCGTGAATTGCCGGACCTGGCGGAGATGCCCGCCCTGTATGAGGGCTGGGACACCCAGGAGCGGCGGCAGGCATTGGACCAGATACAGAAAATGAGCAAGCAGATCGGCGCGTCCGTGGAGAAAAGCATCACGCCCCAGCGGAGCCGGGTGTCGATGCAGCACAGCGGACGGTAAGGTTTCTCCTGCCTGCGGGAGTGTAAGCCGCCGCGCTGCACCCGTCAAGGCTGGGCGGCTGCCTTGCATCAGCCGCCCACGAGCCGCCCAGTGTGCGCACTGGACGGGCCTTGACCGGAGCCGCCCAGCGGCTTTTGTGGCAGGGAAGGGGGAAACCATTCCTATCCGCGCAGAGCGCGGATAGAGCCAATATGGATTAGAGCGCAGCGGGGGCGGCGTACAGAACGGGAATTGCGTCTCAAATTTAGACGCAATTTTTGCTGAAAAGGTTTTTTCTTCGATTTTTTGACATAAAAAATGCGGTGCGGTACAATGGAGGTGAACAAAAACAAGGGGGGCGATCTTATGAAGAAAGCAACTGTATTTTTGCTGCTTGTCTGCCTGGCGGCGCTGCTTGTGGGCTGTGGCGGACAAAAGGAAACGGTGGATGGCGGGGCGCAGAGCAAGACGCAAGCTGCAACGGATGTGAAAGAGGAAGCGGCCCCCGGAACGGCTTCGGAGATAGCGGCGGATTCCGACACGGCGGAGGACACACTGGCCCAGCAGGGCGGAGCGGCGAAAGCGGACACGGGCTCCTCTGCTGGAGATGAAAAGCCTGCGGTGGGGAAAACTCCTGCGCGGGAAAATGGAGCGAGTACGCCGTCTAAGGCTGGCTCCACGGGAAGCGGGACATCCGATTCCGCGGAGAACAGTTCGGCCAAGCCTGCGGGGAATGAGCCATCTACACCTGCGGGGAGTGGGACGGATGCGGTGGAAACACCTGCGCCGCAGCCGGAGGAGAAAGTTTTTGACATGGACTACTGGCTGGTCTATGCCAAGGACTACGCCGTGGGCATTGGTCTGCGGCTGGATGAAAATGCGGCGGATAGCTGGGACACGCCCATCCGATGCAGCAGCAAGACGGAGGATGTTCTGGCCGCCTATATCCGGGATGATCTGACATATTATAAGAACGAGGAAGGCTGCACCGCTGTGTGGATATGGGCGGAACAGGTGGGAGATGGACAGTACGAACTGTTCATCGGTCGCGGGTGACGCAGAATATATAGGAGAAAGGCTCTCGTGGAGGGCCTTTTTCTTATATTCAAATTTTAGAATGGGAGGTTTGTTTTGAAACAAATTATCAAGTGCGTAGCGGCGTTTCTGCTGGCGCTGGTGCTGTGTTTATGCCTGCTGCCTACCACAGCTTTTGCGGCATCTAAGCAGGCGTATATTTGGAATTTTCCGCTGTCAGATGACACCCTGAAGTCCAGCGGCAAGTGGGGGCATGGGGCGTTAAACCTGCGGTTTGGCTACCATGTGGCAGCCAACAATTACACGCAGTTTCGGTGCCTGGATTCCTGGCAGGGTGAGGTGGCCTACTGCATTGAGCCGGGTGTGCCGCAGAAAAACTATGATTCTCTTACGGACCACGATGACGCCTGGTGGGACCGCATGACCCTGCCTGCCGGGCATCCCCTTACACCCCGTGAGGTGCAGCGGCTGATTGGGCGGGTTATGAGCTACGGCTACCACGGCTCTATCGGCGGGGGCTGGTGGGCGGATGTGGAGGCTACGGCGGAGAAAATGGCCTGGGCCTATGCCACGCAGATTCTCATTTGGGAGGTGGTGGTAGGCGAACGGGACAGCAGCTTCCGCCATATTGATGTGAAGTCTATGGGTTATAACGAAGCCTTGGAACGGGTGGATAGTACCCATCCCCTGCGGAGCAAAATTCTCAGCTACTATGATTCCATTGTAGATTCTGTGCAGACCCACAGTAAACGGTCCAGCTTCTGCGGGTCTTTGCCTTCCAATGCGGGGACGCTGGAGCTGAGTTGGGACGGAAGCAAGTTTGTGGGCAGCGTCACGGATGCAAATGGGATGCTGGAAAGGTACAGCTTCAGCTGTAAGGACGCGGACTTGACTTTCAGCAAGAGTGGGAATGTGCTGACGGTTTCCACGGAGAAGCCTATCCCGGAGGCTGTCACCGTGGTGGGCAGCAAAAATGGCACTACCCATGCGGGCGTGGTAGTCTGGGGCGACGGCGTGTGGGGATCGGCTGCCGGTATTCAGGATGTGGTCACCTATTCCGCCAGCGTTCGGGACCCAGTGACGGCTTATCTCAAAATCAAGACCGCTGCCATCCCCGGCAGGATCACGGTAAAGAAAGTGGACGCCGAAGGTGCGCCTTTGTCCGGGATCCGGTTTCTGCTGGAATCCTCTGCGGACCAGGTGAACTGGCAGGATGTGAGCACGGTGGAAACGGGTGCGGGTGGCTCGGTTTGCTGGGAAGATTTGACAGCAGACGGCGGCACCTACTACCGGGTGACGGAGGTGCAGGCGGCGGAGGGAATGACGCTGCTGACGGAGCCTTTGTTTTTGGGGACGCTGGATGCGAGCGAACACGACATCACCATTACCGCCTGCAACAATGCGGGCTTTGCGCTGCCCTTTACGGGCGGGGCAGGCTTCACAATATATATTCTGTTTGCGGCACTCATGCTCGGCATGGGTGTCGGCACGGGTATTTATTTTTGCAAAAAAAACCACGATGAAAAAGGAGAACTGAACCATGAAGAAAATGAAACGACTTTGGGCGCTGCTCCTGGTCATGGTCATGGCCTTGGGGCTTATCACCACGGCGTTTGCGGCGCCGACCATTGACTCCGGGCGAAAGGCGTCCCTTTCCCTTTACAAGTACGACATCACGGCAGCCAGCGCAGACGGGGCGTGGGATGCGGCGTCCTATGTCAGCACCGGGGTGCAGGACGATGCCGTTACCGACAAGCTGGCAAAGTACGCCATCCAGGGCGTGGAGTTTAGCTATCTGCGGGTGGCGTCCATCTCCACTTACAGTCAGCGGGAGAATGGACAATATAAGGTGGGCGTGCTGTATGGCTTTGCGGACGACGCAGTGCTCCAGGCCATTGGACTGACTAAGGCGGACGCTTACAAGAGAGGGAACGGCGTGTTCTACTTTACCTCCGACAAACTGAACAAAGCCCTGGCGGACGCTTTGGCCGACAATGCTACCACCGTCAAAAATGCGCTGGAGATTGCCGTCCGGAACGGCGGGGCCATGCCCGAGACGGATGAAAACGGACACAGCAGGGTCGGTGGACTGGAGCAGGGGCTGTATCTGGTGGTGGAGACCCGTGTGCCGGAAAATGTCACCAGCACCTGCAATCCTTTCTTCGTCTCTCTGCCCATGACCACCATGGACGGCAAAAACTGGAACTACGATGTGACCGTGTACCCCAAGAACCAAACCGGCAGCCCGGACCTCGAAAAGACCGTCCGGGAGGACAAGAACAGCACCGGCAAGAATACCGGCAGTCTGACCGACATTGCGGATGGCTATGCACATACTGCCACCGCTTCCGTGGGGGATGTGGTGGAGTATCAGATCATCAGCACACTGCCCACTATTACCTCCAAGGCTACCAGTTTGACTACTTATACCTTTGTGGACACGCTGCGTGAGGGGATTCGCTACAACAGAAGCGATGTGGTCATTGAGTTCTTCCGGGATGCCGGATGCACAGATCAGATTACGGCATGGGACGAGGATTCCGGCAAGTTCGCCGTCAGCTATGATGACGCACAGAGCACCATGACCATTGGTATGACAGAGACCGGGCTGGCGGACATCAATGAATCCGCAAGTGTCTACACCGATAGCGTGAAGCGTGGTTACAGCGACTGTACTATGCGAATCACCTATGCGGCCACCCTTACCGCTGACGCACAGCTGGGCGACAGCGACAACCCCAACGAGGTGGTGCTGACCTGGAAGCGCACCAATACCGGCTACTTTGATACACTCCAGGACTGCTGCCATGTGTATACCTACGGTGTGGATGTGCTGAAGCAGTTTTCGGACGGCAAGGGCGACCTGGCCAATGTTCATTTCCTACTGCACAATGACACGGACGGCTATTTTGTGACGGCGGAGCTGGTGGACGGCGTGTACCATGTCACCGGCCATGAGGCGAAAGAGAGCAAGGCCACGGTGTTCGTGCCCAACGGGGAGGGGCACATCCGGGTCATGGGTCTGGAGGACGACACCTATACGCTGACGGAGACGGCCACGGACAAGGGATATGTGCTGCTGAAGGACGGTATTGAAATTGTCATTACCGCTGCGGAGGGCGAGAGCGCCTGCGAGACCTGCGGCGCAAAGCTCCTGACGGCCAGCGGCAGCGTCAACGGCGACGCGGTGGACCTGGAGAGCGGCAATGCCATCGTGCCGCTGACGGTCATCAACAACCCCGGTTTTGACCTGCCCAAGACAGGCGGCTACGGCACCTGGATGTTCACCGTGGGCGGCTGTATGCTGCTGGGCGTGGCGGCGTTTATTGTGGTCCGGGGGCGGAAGCACAATAGGAACGACCAGTGAAGTGGCGACTGCTGGCGGTGGCCTGTGTGCTTCTGGCGCTGGGATTGCTGCTCTACCCGCTTATGGGTGAACTGGTAAGTGAAAAGTATCACTCGGATGTGGAGGCGGTGTACACCGCCGCTATTGCGGACACTGACAATGTGGAGCTGGCCGAGCAGCGTCGGGCGGCGGAGGCGTATAATGCCTTGCTGCGGGGCGAGGCGGCGGTCAGTACGGGAGGGGCTTCTGTCCCTCCCGTGGACTATGCAGAGCAACTCACCGTGGGCGGGGCCATGTGTACTATCGACATCCCGAAGATCGGCGTGTATCTCCCGGTGCGGCACGGCACGGGAGTGGAGACGCTGGAGCGGGCCGTGGGGCATGTGGTGGGGACTTCTCTGCCTGTAGGCGGGGCAGGCACCCATGCGGTGCTGTCGGCTCACAGCGGGATGGCTTCGGCGAAGCTGTTTTCGGATATTGACCAGTTGGTGAAAGGCGATGTTTTCTATATCCATGTGCTGGGTGAGGTGCTGGCCTACGAGGTGGACCAGATCGCCACGGTACTGCCTTCGGACACATCGCTGCTGCAAATCGAGGAGGACAAGGACTATGTAACTTTAATCACTTGTATGCCCTTTGGAGTGAACACCCACCGGCTGCTGGTGCGGGGACATCGGGTGCCGTATGTGCCGGAGCTGGTGGTAGAAAATGGAAAAACTCCGAAGGCTGCGTCTTCGTGGACGCAGCACTATCTCACGGGCTTGGGCATCGGCCTTGGTGTGTTGGCTGCGGCTGGCGGGGTCTGCTTCTTTGCAAGGAGGAAACGCCGTGGGTAAAAAATCTGTTTTGTTGGCGGCGGCGCTGGCCGTGGCGGGGCTTTGTATTCTGCTGTGGCCGGTGGTTTCCGGGCATAGGCTGCAAGCGGACATGAGCGCGGCGGCACAGGGCTTTTGGGAGGAGGCGAGACAGCCATACTCCGAGGTGCTGACAGACTTGCAGGGATATAACCAGCGCATTTATACAGAACGGCAGGCGGGACTGGCCGACGCTGCGGCTTGTGAGGAGCCTGCTGTATTGCTGGGAGACTACGGCGTGGAGGACGAGATCATAGGTGTATTGGAGATACCCACGCTGGAGCTGGTCATGCCGGTCTACTTGGGCGCGTCGGATTCCCACCTTGCCGCAGGGACCGCCGTGCTGGGGAACACTTCGGCACCCATTGGCGGCGTAAATACCAACTGCGTTATTGCCGGGCATAGAGGGTGGCATGGTGCAGATTATTTTCGGCACATAGACCGCTTGCAGGCGGGCGATATGGTAACGATTACGAATCTATGGGAAACACTCACTTATGCCGTGGTTGATATGAAGATCATCCAGCCGGACCAGGTGGACAAAATCAAAATCCAGCCGGGGCGTGACCTGCTGACGCTCATCACCTGCCATCCCTACGCCAGCGGAGGGCGACAGCGGCTGGTGGTGTATTGCGAAAGGGCGCAGCAGGCGCCGTGCCAAAATGTGTCTCAATTTGAGACGGATTAGGAGGAATGGCTATGCGGAGTAAATCTGTGCCGCCGGTGGTTTGGGCGGCGCTGGCGGTCCCGGTGCTGTGGACGGCGGTTTTGGCGGCGGGGGTGTATGAAAGCGGGATGAATCTATTCCAGCTGCTGGAACGGCTTTCTGCGGCGGCGCATCTGTTTTCGGTTCGCTGGACAGCGTATACACCGCGCTTTGTATTGGTGTTTCTTATGCTCTATGGGGGCGCGGTGGTCTTGTATTACTCCGGCAGGGAAAACCGCAGGCCGGGGGAGGAATACGGCTCCGCCCGGTGGGGCAGTGCGCGGCAGCTCAATGGGAAATACGCGGACAAAGACCCGGCCAACAACACCCTGCTGACCCGCCATGTGGCTATGAGTCTCAACGGGCGGCAACACGGGCGGAATTTGCTGCAAATCATCGTGGGCGGCAGCGGTGCCGGTAAGACGAGGTATTTCTGCAAGCCCAATATCATGCAGGTAAACGGCAGCTTCCTGGTGACGGACCCCAAAGGCGAAATGCTTCGGGACCTGGCGCCGCTGCTGCTGGAGGAGGGGTATGTGCTGCGGGTGTTTGACCTCATTGACCCCCGGCACTCGGACGCTTTTAACCCCTTTGCTTATATCCGGGATGCCAAGGATGTGATGAAGCTGGTGAATAACCTCATTCAAAACACCACGCCAAAGAACGCCCAGCAGAGTGACCCGTTTTGGGAGCGGGCAGAGGTGGCTCTGGACACGGCGCTGATGCTGTATCTGCTGTACGAAGCGCCCCCGGAGGAGCAGAATCTTGAAACGGTGCTGTATATGCTGGAGAACGGCGGGGCCAGCGAGGAGGACGAGGCGTACCGCTCCCCGCTGGACCTGTTGTTTGAGGCGCTGGAGGACGAGGAGCCGGACCACATCGCCGTGCGGGAATACCATATTTTCCAGCAGGCGGCGGGCAAGACGGCCCGGTCCATCCTCATTACCGCCGCGGTGCGGCTGTCGGCCTTTGTCATCCCGGAGATCAGAAGCATTACATCCCATGACGAAATGGAGCTTTCCTGGATGGGAGAGCGGAAGCAGGCGGTGTTTGCCGTGATCCCCGACAGCGACAGCACCTTTAATTATTTGGTGGGGATGCTCTACACCTGCGCGTTTCAGTCCCTTTACTACCAGGCGGACAGGGTTCATCAAGGACCGCTGCCTGTGCCGGTGCGGCTGATGATGGACGAGTTTTGCAATGTGGCTTTGCCCAGCGACTTTGGGAAGATACAGAGCACCATGCGCTCCCGGAACATCATGTCCACCATTGTGCTGCAAAATATTTCAGGGCTAAAGGCGCTGTTTAAGGACGATTGGGAGGGATTGCTGGGAAACGCGGACACGCTGCTGTATTTGGGCGGCAACGAGCAGTCCACCCACAAATACATCTCGGAGATGCTGGGCAAGGAGACCTTGGATGTGCGGCACAGGAGCACCACCCGGGGACGAAACGGCTCCGACTCCGTCAGCCGCCAGCAGTTGGCCCGGGAGCTGATGACACCGGACGAGGTAAGGAGTATGGATAACCGCTGCGCACTGCTGTTCATCCGGGGAGAAAAGCCGGTAATGGACGAAAAATACGACTTGCTGCGGCATCCGAATCTGAGGCGCACGGCGGACGGCGGGGCTGCGCCTTATGTGCATAAGGCGGCGGACTACGCCTGCGGGGATATGCGTGGGGCGTTCGTCTCGCTGGAGGAACTGATCTTATTGGAGGGATTTACAGAATGAAAAAATCTATGGTGCGGCGGGTAGGCCGCGTTTTTCTTTTGAGCCTGTGTGTCGGCACACTGACGGCGGCCACCGCCTACGCCGCCGGGGACGACCCGCTGGCTATTGTCAACAACCTGTCGGACTTCATCTTTTCCATTATCAAGGCCGTGGGTATCATCATCCTGGGCTGGGGCGTTGTGCAGGTGGGCATGAGCATCCAAAGCCACGACGCCAGCCAGCGGACCCAGGGGCTGCTGTGCCTGTTCGGCGGGCTGCTCATTGCCTTTGCCAAGGAAATTCTGACGCTGATCGGCGCGGTGTAAGGCATGGACAACAACTGGATTATTGACAACCTCAACTACGCCTTTACCCTGTGGAATGGCAAGCTGACGGAGATGTGGTCGCTGCTGACCCAGTCACCCCAAGCGTTTAAGGGCGGCACGATATGGCGGACGATACAGACCGTGAACGGGGCCATGCAGGGCATTGGCTACGGGTTGCTGGTGCTGTTTTTGGCCATTGGCATATTCCGCAGCGGCGTGGGCTTCCGGGACTTTCGGCGGCCCGAGTATGTGCTGCGGCACTTTCTGTACTTTGTTATGGCAAAGCTGGCCGTGACCTACGGCATCGACTTGATGATGGATATTTTTGCCGTATGCGCCGGGATCATCTCGGCGGCGGCTGGGAGCGTGGGCGGCATAGAGGGCGCGGCGGTGACGCTGCCCGGAGAGATCGCCACGACCATTGAGGGGGTGGGCTTTCTTGCCAGCATCCCCCTTTGGCTGGTGACGCTGCTGGGGTGTTTGCTGATCACGGTGCTGGCTTTTTTGATGATCCTCACGGTGTATGCGCGGTTTTTTAAGCTGTATCTGTATGCCGCCCTGTCGCCGGTGGCGCTGGCGTCCTTTGCGGGAGAAGGAACCTCGCAGATGGGCCGGGCCTTTCTCAAAAGCTATGTGGGCGTATGCCTGGAGGGGGCGGTGATCGTGCTGGCGTGCATCGCGTACTCGGCCTTTGCCTCCAGCGGCGCCACGGCCCTGGGCGGCGGCTCGGCGGTGACGCAGGTGTGGAGCTACCTGGGGGAAGTCATTTTCAATATGCTGGTGCTGGTGGGGCTGGTGAAGGGGGCTGACCGGGTGGTACGAGAGATGTTTGGGATGTAAAGAGGATAATATAAAAATAAAATTGAACTCCAATATCAAGAATGGTATACTTGGTGTGTAAAATGCATTACTTTTGACTGTACTATAACAGATACGATAGGAGGTACACATGCCAAACGGAAAGCTAATGCCAAATAGTCATATCATTGGAGAAAAAGCTGTGCGATATATTCAAAATGAAATTATCCCAGATGAATGGATTTCCAGGCCGATGTATCCAGATTATGGCATAGACCTTGATATTGAGTTGTTTGATTATGAAGACGGAAGTTGTGTAACCCTTGGTGAGCATTTGTTTTTACAAGTAAAGGGCACAGAACACCTGCGTATAGGTAAATACAAGTTCAAAGGAAAGAGTATTCCGGTAGCTAAATTCCAATTAGAAGTTGCTGAATTAAATTTGGCAGAAAGGATGGGAAGTGCTTTTCCGGTATTACTCGTCCTGGTAGACATTGTCGAAAAAACTGTATACCATATATGCCTAAATGATTACATTCGGAAAGTGTTATATGTTAATTGTCCGAATTTCAAAGTGCAAAAAAAGATTACGATAAACATCCCATTAAGCAATACTATTAGCAGGAATGATATTTCCGTGTTGCAATGGTATGGCAAAAGGACAAAAATCTATTCTATGTTCCATGAAATGATAGCTGACATAGAAGATACTCAGTATATGAGCGATGACGATATTGTAAAGCATGGAAGACGATTTGTTCAGCATTATTTAACCTACGATGTCCTAAAAGGGCAACCATTATGGGCTGGTTTGCAACGAATAAGTGAAATGATGCAAGCCATGAGCGAAAATGACTGCCTTTTAGACGAAGGCGTGAGTTTCGCACAGCGAGGATTAGGTTATTCAGAAAATTGGGAGTCGGGCACACTCTACCGTGAGCCGTTTTCGGATGAGCCTGTAAATGCCTATCGTTACGCACAAGTGTTCAGTGTTTCACGATTAGGGGAAACGGTTAAGAATTACAGCGGAATATTTGAAAGTTGTTGTCGAGAGTGGTTTATGCCAGGATGTGACTTTGGAGTTCAAAGTGAAGGATAAGAGTATCAGTAGGCGAAAGATGGATAGCCTGTCTCTGCGGAGAAAAGCTTTGCGGTGCCGGAAATAAAAGTAGTCGATATCAACGAAGAAACCCGTCTCAATTTGAGACGGGTTTTGACATTTTATGGAGGAGTACATGGAAATAAAAATCAACAAGGAGATTCGCGCTTACAAGGAGACGGTTTACTTTGGGCTGACGGCGCGGCAGCTGATTTGTTCGCTGCTGGCGGTGGGTGCGGCGGCGGGGCTGTATTTTGCCCTGCGGGGCGTATTAGACCGCGAGACGCTGGGCTGGCTGTGCATCGTGGGCGCTGCGCCCATGGCGGCAGCAGGCTTCTTCCACTACAACGGCCTGACGCTGGAGCAATTCCTGTGGGCATGGTGCAAGACCAATTTCCTGCTGGCCGGTCGGCGGCTGTGGCACAGCGAAAATTACCTATACGACCTTTGGGAGGAGGACAAGAAGTGAGAAAACTATTCAAGGGCCGCAGCACGGAACGGGACGCCTTTCGCATCCCACGCAGCGTGCAGCAGTCCATCCCCATCAAGTGCATCTATAAAGACGGTATCTTTCGTGTAAGCGGCAGGTTTTCCAAGACCTGGCGCTTTTTTGACATCAATTATGCCGTGGCCTCGCCGGAAAAGCAAATGGAGCTGTTTTTGAGCTACTGCGGCGTTCTCAACAGCCTGCCCATCGACGCGGGTATCAAGCTGACGCTGGTAAACCGCCAGCTGAACCGGCAGGAGTTCAGCCGGAACCTGCTCATGGCCTACCGGCAGGATGGCCGCGACTATATGCGCCGCGAGTACAACGACATTCTGCTGGACAAGGCCACCGGCAGCAACAATCTGGTGCAGGAGAAGTACATCACCGTGTCCGTGGCCAAGCACAGCATCGAGGAGGCCCGCACCTTCTTCGCCCGCGTGGGAACTGACCTGACCGCTGGCCTCGGCCGCATGGATTCCGGCATACGGGAAATCACCCTCAACGAGCGTCTGCGGCTGTTACACGATTTCTTCCGCGTAGGGCAGGAATCGGCTTTTGCCTTCGACCTGCAAACCGCCCAGCGGCGCGGCCACGATTTCCGCGACGCCATCGCGCCGGAAACGCTGCAATTCTTCCACGACCACTACGCCGTGGACGAGCGTGTGGGCCGCACCCTGTTCCTGCGGGAGTATGCCAGCTTCATCAAGGACACCATGATTACCGAGCTGATGGACTATCCCCGAAACATGATGCTGTCCATCGACATTGTGCCGGTGGCCACCGATGAGGCTGTATCGGAGATGCACCGGCGCATCATGGCGGTGGAGAGCGACATCACCCGCTGGCAGCAGCGGCAGAACCACCACAACAATTTCTCTGCCAACATCCCCTATGATCTGGAGCAAATGCGGAAGGAGACGCGGGAGTTCTTAGACGACCTGACCGCCCGCGACCAACGGATGATGTATGCGCTGGTGACGCTGACTCACCTTGCCGACAGCGAGGAGCAGTTGGAGCAGGACACGGAGGCGCTGTCCGCCATTGGCCGTTCCCACGGCTGTCAGTTCGCCATTATGAAGCACCAGCAGGAGGACGCGCTGAACACGGTGCTGCCCTACGGCCTGCGGCGCATTGACGCTATGCGGACGCTGACCACCGAGAGCACCGCTGTGCTGCTGCCCTTTAAGACCCAGGAGATCATGGACACCGGCGGGCTGTACTACGGCGTCAACGCCGTGTCTCGCAACCTCATCATTTGCAACCGCGACGCGATGCTCAACGGTCACGGTCTGTATACGGGCGTGTCCGGCAGCGGCAAGTCCATGATGGCCAAGCAGGAGATCGGCTTTGTGGCACTGAACACCGACCACGATATTATTGTGGTAGACCCTGAGCGGGAGTATGGCCCGCTGATCCGAGCCCTGGGCGGCGAGGTCATTACCATTTCCGCCTCCAACGGCAGCTATGTCAACGCGCTGGACATCTCCAAGGAGTACGGTGACGGGCGCAATCCGCTGGTGCTGAAAAGTGAGTTCATCATGAGCCTGTGCGAACAGCTCATGGGCGCAGGCGAGATCGGCGCAAAGGAGAAATCCATCATCGATCGCTGCACTGCCAACATCTACCGCAAGTACATCCACAAATACGAGGGAGACCCGCCCACGCTGAAAGACCTCTACGATGACCTCCTGCGGCAGAAGGAACCTGCGGCTCATGAGATCGCCCTGGCGCTGGAGCTGTTCACCACCGGGAGTCTCAACATATTCGCCCACCAGACCAATATCGACACCGACAGCCGCATTACCTGCTACGACATCCAGGACCTGGGCGAGAATCTGAAGCCCATCGGTCTGCTGGTGATGCTGGACAGTATCTTGAATCGCGTCATCCGCAACCGGCAGCGGGGACAGTACACCCATGTTTACATCGACGAAATTTACCTGTTCTTTGTCAGCCCCGGCACGAACAGGAGCGGCATCAACAACTATTCCAGCGAGTTTTTGTATAAGTGCTGGAAGCGGTTCCGCAAGTATTACGCCACCCTCACGGGCATTACGCAGAATGTGGAGGAGTGTCTATTGTCCGATACGGCGCGGTTGATGTTCGCCAACAGCGAGTTTTTGGTGCTGCTGAATCAGGCACCTACCGACCGTGCGGAGCTGGCCAAGCTGCTGGGGGCCAGTGACGCGCAGATGGACTATGTCAGCGATGCCCCGGCAGGCCACGGGCTTATTAAGGTGGGCTCCTGCCTGGTGCCTTTCATCAATGAACTGCCCCGCGACACGGAGCTATACCGCCTGATGACCACGAAGCCGGGGGAGCAAAATGCGTGAGGTCAAGACCCGCGCCGCCGTGGAGCAGCCAAAAATGCGGGAGAAAAGCGCCATGCCCCGGGCGGCGGTGCGGATATTGCAGCGGCGTTATGCCCAAGAGAAGCGGGAACGGAAGCCGGAGGAGTACGCCACAGAGCAGGTGCAGCAGGGGGCGGCGGATGCGGCGCAGATGGCAGTTTCCGTTCATAGGGCACCGCAGAAAATGCCGCCCACCACTTCGACCGGACCTCAGCGGGGCGCGAAGCGGCGTACACAGCGCATGGCGCAAAGACGGATGCTTCAGCGGACGAAAAGCGTTGCCCATAAGGCGGGGCAGGAGCTGGAGCGGGTGGCCCAGGCGGTGGGCAGAACCGTTCGTTCAGGTTTTGGGGGCATAGCCGCCGCAGGGGGCGGCGTGGTGCTGGTTTTGCTGCTGACTTTGCCACTGTTGGCTGCGGTGGTGAGCCTGTCCCCGGCGGGGATCGTGGCGGACGGGCGCACGGTGGAGCCTACCGGGGCGGCTTTGGAGGCGTGGGAGCGGCTGCCCGAGGACCTTTCCGTGGAGCGGCGCATGGTGGGGACTTATGCACTGGCTCTGGTGAACCGGGTGGACTACTTTTGGGGCGGCAAGTCGCTGGTGCTGGGCTGGGACGACCGCTGGGGCGAGATGATGGAGGTCACGGCGGAGGGCGACGACACCACCGGCACGGAGCGGCCTTACGGGCTGGACTGCTCCGGTTTCGTGGACTGGGCGTTTTACAATGCCAGCGGGGGCAGCTATATCCCCGGCCAGGGCGGCGGTGCAGCGGCCCAGCACGGCCAGTGCGCGGACATCCCGTGGGAGGAAGTGCAGCCGGGGGACCTGGTGTTTTACCCGGAGGATGACCATGTGGGCATCGCCGCAGGGCGTGACGGGCAGGGTCGGCTGCTGGTGGTGCATTGCGCCGCCGGTGCGGGCGGGGTGACGCTCTCTTGCAGCAACGGTTTCACGCAGGCGGCCAGGCCGGGGTGGTATGGGGAGGAATGATGTTTTTTCCTATTGAAATATGATGCATTGCGTAGTATAATAAAGAAAACCAAATAACGGGGCAGCGTGAGCCGGGTTTATCCCGGCGGCGGAATGGGGTGAGAGGCCCCGCGAGACGGTCACTGTGATGCCGGTTT
>ERZ1106941.534-NODE-534-length-54664-cov-22.362431_pt1 | contig 54664 bp, 53 predicted proteins | sample MGYA00403670_ERZ1106941 | MGnify/ENA primary metagenome ERZ1106941 (study PRJEB35170, sample SAMEA104062400) | human gut metagenome | biome: human gut; feature: human-associated habitat; material: faeces | place: Denmark | collected 2012-06-04 ...
TTTACAAGCGACAGCTCCCTTTACACAAGGGAGCCTTATTTGCTAAAATTTAACACTTGACATTTATCCCCACAAACCCAAATTTGTAGAAGTATTTTTAGCTTGGCACAGACAAAATTAAAATATTAAAAAATTGAAAAAATAAAAATTTTGAAAATAGTCTATTATTGACAGTTATAATAGGATTTATTATTATAGAATTAACCTAAGGTCTAATACATTTTATGGAGGTTTTATCTATGAAAACTTATAATTGGGGTGTACTAGGTTGTGGTGTTATTGCAAATGAACTTGCTTTAGCTATGAAGAACCACAACAAAAAGCTTTATGGTGTAGCAAACAGAACTTTAAGCAAGGCTAAGGACTTTGCAGAAAAATATGAAATCAAAAATGTTTATGACAGTTTTGAAGATATGATTAATGATGAAAACATTGATATTATCTACATTACAACTCCTCATAACACACATATTAATTATATTGAAAAGGCGCTTAACAAAGGGAAGAATGTGCTTTGTGAAAAGTCAATTACCCTAAACAGTAATGAACTTGATAAGGGTATGGCTATTGCTAAGGAAAAAGGTCTTGTACTTGCTGAGGCTATGACAGAATATCATATGCCTATTTATAAGGAACTGAAAAAGAGAATTGCTGAGGAAAAGCTAGGTGAAGTTAACTTAATCACACTTAACTTTGGTTCATACAAGGATTATGATATGAAAAACAGATTTTTCAATCGTAACCTTGCAGGTGGTTCAATGCTTGACATTGGTGTTTATGCAATTTCTCTTGCAAGAATGTTTATGAAGTCTAAGCCTAACAAAGTTTCAAGTATGGTAAAATATTGTGAAACAGGTGTTGATGAACAGGCATCTATCCTACTGATGAACGAAGAACAACAGATGGCAACTATTATGCTTTCTCTTCATTCAAAACAACCAAAAAGAGCAATGATTTCTTGTGCAAACGGCTATATTGAAGTTATGGAATACCCTAGAGGTATGAAAGCAGTTATCACTTATACTGACGGTGAAGTAGAAGAAATAGAATGTGGTGACACTAAAAATGCTTTGTGGTATGAAGTTGAGGATATGGAAGAAACTCTTTCAAAGGGCAATGACCTAATGAACAGAGAGATGACTAAGGATGTTATGGATATTATGACAGATATTAGAAAAAGTTGGGGTATGACCTATCCTGAAGAAGAATAATCATAACACAAAATATAGGTGAATTTGAAAATGTTGTGAACTTATTGCAAAATTGTTGAAAATCATACTATTTTATTGTAGAATATGAATGTTAAACTAAAAACGAAAGAGGTAAAATTCTATGAAAAAGACTATTAGTATTTTTCTAACAGCTTTGTTATGTTGTGCAATGGCATTTTCTGTTACATTCACTGCATCAGCAAAGTTTAATCAAGAGGCTAAGCCTAAGGTTGGTGACACAGTAGCAGTTCTACACACTAACTACGGTGATATTGCTATGTCATTCTTCCCTAAGTATGCACCAAAGGGTGTTGAAAACTTCCAAACTCTTGCAAAAGAAAAGAAGTACAACAACTCAATCTTCCACAGAGTTATTAAGAACTTTATGATTCAAGGTGGTGACTACAACAACGGTGACGGTACAGGTGGTGATTCTTGTTGGGGTAAAGAATTCGAGAATGAATGTGTTGATGAGCTAAAGAACATCAGAGGTGCAGTTGCATATGCTAACTCCGGTCCTGACACTAATGGTAGCCAGTTCTTTATTAACCTTGTTAAAAACTTTCACCTAGATGGTAACTACACAGTATTCGGTCAAGTATTTGCCGGTATGGATGTTGTTGATTTAATTTCTAATTGTGAAGTTACAGTAAACAGTGGTGGCGAAAGCAGTTCTCCTGTAAATGAAGTTAAGCTTGAAAGTGTTGAAATTACAAAGTACACAAAGAATATGGAAAATTCTCTAAAGTCAGCTACTGACCCATATGAAGGTGTAAAGTCAACTACAACTGCAACAGAAGCAACAGAAACAACAACAGTTGCTTCAACTGACTCTACTACTGCCAACAATGAGGACAGTGACGAACCATTTAACTTTATTCCTATTATTGTAACAGTAGGTGTACTTGCTATTATCTTTGCTTGTTTTGCTATTCCTTACGGTATTCAGGACAAGAAGAAAAAGAAAGCTAAAGCAGAAGCAAAGGCTGCTATGAAAGCCGATCCTGACTACAAAAAGAAAAAGTCTAAGAAAAAGAGATAATTAAGAGGTTTTATAATGGATACAAAACCTATCATTGCAATAATGTATGACTTTGACAAAACATTATGTACAAAGGATATGCAGGACTACGCCTTTATTCCATCATTAAATATGACTCCAAGTGAATTTTGGAGCAAAACAAATGAAGTTGGTACAAAGCTACAGATGGATTCTGTTCTTGCATATATGTACACAATGCTATCGGAAAGTCAAAAGAGAAACATTCCACTAACTAGGGAAAGCCTAACAGAAAAAGGCAACAAAATTGAATTTTTCCCGGGAGTTAAGCAGTGGTTTCAACGCATTAACAGTTTTGCAGAAGAAAATGATGTTATAGTTGAACATTATGTAATATCCTCAGGACTGAAAGAGATTATTGAGGGTACTGCAATCAGCAATGAATTTAAGAAAATCTTTGGTTGTGAATTTGTTTATGACGAAAAGGGACTTGCAGTTTTCCCTAAAACTGCCGTTAACTACACCAACAAAACACAGTTTGTGTACAGAATAAACAAAGGTGTACTTGACATTTCCAATGATGAGGACTTAAACAAATCAATGCCGGATGACAGTAAGAGAATTCCATTTTGCAATATGATTTATATAGGTGACGGACTTTCCGATGTACCTTGTATGAAGATGATGAAGTCCTATGGTGGTGTTTCTATTGCAGTTTATCAAGGTGAAGTAACAAAGAAAGTTATGGACTTGTTACTGAGAGATAGAGTTGACTTTATCTATCCTGCCGATTACAGAGAACACAGTGGTCTTGACAAAACTGTAAAAAACATTATCAGAAAGATGGCAGTTTGTGAAAAACTGTACATTGAGAACTTTAACCAAAAGAATGGAAAATTCCAGTAAAGAAATATAACTATAAAAAGAGTCACAAAGTACAAAGAAACTTTGTGGCTCTTTATTTATTGTGCCAAATTTGTTATGTACATTTACTAAAAATGGTTCACTTCAATTGACTTTAAGGCTCTAATCCATTATAATATATGGTGGTTTTGTTTGTAAAAACAAAGATAGTATATGAAGGAAATTAACGAAATTATTTGATAAAGGTTCGGTGATTACTATTTTCACTATATTTAAAGAACACAGACACTTTGGAAAACAGATTTTCAGACTTTCCAAAACAGAATTAATTAAGCAATATAAGGGTGCTGCTATCGGTCCATTTTGGGCAATTATCAAACCGGCATTTACACTATTTGTATACTGGTTTGCTTTTACAGTAGGTATTAAGAACTTAGGTATTGTTGATATTCAGATGTCTAACGGTTCAGTTCAGCACTTTGACAGATTTATCTTTATGCTAACAGGCTTTATTCCATGGTGGTTTATCAGTGAAAGTATCACCCATGGTGCTAAGGCTATTAGAATAAACAGACAGTTTGTTACAAAAGTTAAATTCCCGGTATCAACAATTCTTACATACACTTCCCTTTCTAGAGTGTATATTCATTTCTTGCTCTCGGCAATAATGGTTGGTATTCTGGGACTTTATGACTGCTTATTTAACACACAATTCCTTTCACTTTATGCATTGCAGTTCTTTATCCTATGTCCGATAATGTTTATGTTCTTCTTAGCATTAACTTGGACAACTGCTCCTATGTGTGCATTCAGTAAGGACCTTGAGTCAATGATTACATCAGTTATGTCAGGTATTTTCTGGTTAACCGGTGTTATCTACAGTTCATATGACTTACCACCAACAAATATGCAACATTTCCTAGAATTTATTATGTTAATCAACCCTATTAACTTCTTTGTAAATGCATACAGAAAAGCATTTATCTATCACGAAGCATTTTGGGTTAGCCATACAGCAGACCCTACAGGTTTAGGCTTAAACTGGGAGTTAATTATATTTGTAGCTGAATTCTTACTTGTATTTTTCTATGGTGCTCACAAGTATAACAAACTTAGAAAAACACTTCCTGATGTACTATAAGGAGTATTAAAATGAGTGACAATCCTATTATTACCTTTGACCATGTAAGCAAAGATTATATTCTATATAAAAGTGATAAGGCTAGATTTAAGGCGCTGTTCTTTAAACCTAGAAATCCTAAGATTCACAGTGCATTAAAGGATGTTTCCTTTACTATAAACAGAGGTGAATCTGTCGGTATTATCGGTGACAACGGTGCAGGTAAAAGTACACTGCTAAAGATGATTACAGGTGTAACATTCCCTAGTGATGGTACAGTTACAGTTCATGGCAAGGTTGCTGCTTTGCTGGAGCTTACTGCAGGTTTCTCACTTGAAATGACAGGTAGAGAGAACATTTACCTAAAGGGTTATATCCTAGGTCTTGAGGATGACTACATTAAGAGTATTGAAGAAAACATTGTAGATTTTGCTCAACTTGGTGACTACATTGACCAACCTGTAAGAACATATAGCTCAGGTATGAAAATGCGTCTTGGCTTTGCAATTAATGTTAACATTGAACCGGATATTCTTGTAGTTGATGAAGCACTTGCAGTTGGTGATAATGCCTTTAAGAAGAAGTGTAAAGCTAAGATTAAAGAGATTATCAACCAAGGGGTTACAGTTCTGTTTGTTAGTCACTCAGCCCCATCAGTACAAGAAATTTGTGACCGTTCAATTTATCTAAGAAACGGTCAGCTAATTCATGATGGTCCAACAGGTGAAACACTTAACATTTACGAAACTCAAAAGGCTAAAGATGCTGAGGAAAAGAAGAAAAGACAAGAAGCTAAGAAGGCTGCCAAAAAAGCAGCACTAGCAAAAGAAAAAGCAAAGAAGGCACAGTAATGAAAGCATTATTTATTGATGACGAGTACTTTTACTACCCTGAGGGTGTAAGTAACTTTGAGGAACTAAACAAGTATTTAAAGAACCACTACAGTTCATTTGTAGAGTTGACAAAGATTGACTCTACAAGAGTTGTGCCACCTTATTTTATTAAGGAATACACCAACAAAACCTATGTAAACCTACAACAAACTAAGTTCATAGAAGAAGTTGACATTTCTGTTATGAGCAAAGAGGACTACACAACAAGCCTAAATAACGCTATGGATGAGATTTGTGTTCATTGCGATAACTTTAATCATGATAAAAGATATTGTGAATGTGGGGATATTCAAGATACCCTCTGCCTTAACGGTAAATGTGACATCTTCTCAAAGGATGAAGAATTTTAAATTTTTATTTTTCATTTTTAATTATAGATTGTAATATCACTGTTGGTTTCATATAATCTGTATGTTTTACTTTATTCTGTAAATTTTTGTTTTCGGTTTTATTTCAAACCTAGTAAATATCTTTAAGGAATAAATATTCCCCTATTTATTCCTTATTTTTACTTTTAAAGTTTAATTTATATTACTTGACTATTTTCCTTTTGTTGGTTACAATATAAATTGAAGTGATTAATTGAATAAACACGCACCTATGGCGGAATTAAGTGAACATCAAAGAAAACGAGCCATAGGCGAAGTTTGATTTGCTAATGTGAACTTATGCAAAAGTTTTTGAATAAAAAACTTTTGTAGTGAAACCCCTACAACTGTAAGCCATAATATGATATAAAAATCGGTACTGTTTATGCTACAAAATATTGTTGTATTATTAATTGTGCAATAACTTGGTATACAAGAGAGAAAGGACATAGTATACACTTTTATATAATTTGCAACATCACCACAAACCCAAATTTATCAAACTAACTTAAACCAATAATCCAAATTGAAAAAACAAATATCTAATTCACCTTTACCCACAAACAAAATTAAAAAAGGTCAAAAAATATAGTGGAAAGTCAAACTTTTTATTAAAGGTCAAAAAAAGTCTAAAATTTTTAAAAATTTAAGAAAACAAGAGTATTAGTGAGCTAATTTAAGATAAACGGCTTTAGTGGTTCGTATTTGACTTTCTTTGACTTTGACTTTATCTGACTTTAGACCTATAATAAAGTCACAAAGTTAAGAGAGGTTAAGAAAAGAACCTCCAATATATAGATATTGAAAAGAGATGAGTAGTATGAAGATGAGTGACTTAGTAGCTCAAACGATTTTGGAAATGCTGGATGACCACAACGGTAACGCAGAAATCCAAAGAAATGAACTTGCTACTACCCTTGGGTGTGTTCCAAGTCAGATAAATTATGTTATTACCAGCCGGTTTACACCGGAACAAGGATATATGGTTGAATCAAGACGAGGAGGTGGCGGTTATATCCGAATTACAAGAGTTCACGCTGATAACGAAACACTTGTAATGCACATTGTCAATTCTATCGGTGATAAAATTGATAAGGTAACTGCAGAGGTGATGATTAAAAATTTATACCGTCAGCAACTACTTGATAGAAAGTTAGCTAATGTAATGATGGTTGCATTGTCAGACAGAGCTTTGGCAACTGCTCCACAAAACATTAGAGATAGTTTAAGGGCATCAATATTTAAGAATATGTTGATTGCAACAATTAGCTAGGAGGAATGATTTATGAAATGTCAAAAATGTGGTAAGAATAATGCCAATACTCATATTAAAACAATAATCAACGGTGACTACAAAGAATATGATTTGTGTCCTGAATGTGCAAAGGAAATGGGCTATACAACAAACAGCTTCTTCTCTGACTTTGGTTCAGAATTTAACAGTTTGTTAGGTTCATTCTTCGGTAACACATTACCATCAAGAAGTCAGTCAACACACTGCAAGACTTGTGGCAGTACCTATTATGATATTGCCGACAGTGGTATGGTAGGTTGTGCAGATTGTTATGATACTTTCTTTGATATGCTTTTACCATCAATTAGAAGAATTCATGGCAACACAACCCATTGTGGCAAGAAGTCAGTAGCCGGTATTGAATATACCGAAACTCCTGATAATGTAGAAGAAAAGCCACAACCAAAGGATAAGTTGTCCGACCTAAAGGCAAGACTTGATGAGGCAGTTAAGGTTCAGAACTTTGAAGAGGCTGCCAAGTTAAGAGATGAAATCAAGGCAATGGAGGACAACAATGGATAATAATATTGTAATATCAACCAGAATAAGACTTGCAAGGAACTTGAAGGATTATCCTTTTCCTTGCAGGTTAAGTGACAAAGGCAAAGCTGAAGTTGATGAAAAGGTAAGGAAGGCACTTATTAACGGTAACTCAGCTATAGCAAAGGATTTTCAGTATATTGATTTTGATAATATGTCAGAAACAATGAAAGTTTCTTTAGTTGAGAAACACCTTGTAAGTCCTGAATTTATCAGCAATACTTCAGGCAGAGCAGTTTTGTTACTTAACAACGGTACAGTTTCCATTATGCTAAACGAAGAGGATCATATAAGACTACAGGTTATTGAAAATGGTTTTTGTCTTGATGAGGCTTATGACTTAGCTGACAAGCTAGATACATTGCTTGATGAGCAACTTAATTTTGCTTTTAATGAAAAGTTAGGTTACTTAACTCAATGTCCTACCAACTTAGGTACAGGTATGAGAGCATCAGTAATGTTACATTTACCGGCACTGAAAAAGTCAGGTGCTATGAATATGTTAGCCAATAATCTTAACAAGTTAGGTCTTACAATTCGTGGAGCACATGGTGAGGGTTCTTCCTCTGAAGGTGCTATTTATCAGCTATCTAACCAAGTTAGCCTTGGTATTTCTGAGAAGTCAGCAATAGAAAATCTAAAGAACATTACAAACCAACTTATTAGTCAAGAACTAAAGCAAAGAGAAACTTTGGTAAAGTCAATTGAAACCAAAGACAAGGTTATGCGTTCATTGGGTATTCTAAAGACAGCTTGTATTATGAGCCACAAAGAGGCAGTAAACCTACTTTCAAATGTGCGATTTGGCATAAGTACCGGGTTGATTGACAATATTAACATTGAAACAATTAATGATTTATTAGTAGAAATACAACCTGCAACACTAATGACTATTTTAGGCGAACAAGTCACAGTAAAAGATAGAGATATTAGTAGGGCAGAATATATTAGAAATAAGTTAAACTGATAAGGAATTTGCTTTCCTTATCGAAAGGAAGGTGTTATTTATGTATAACTTCAAAGGTTTCACACAAAAAGCTAATGATGCACTAAACGGTGCAATTAAGGTAGCATCTGAACTAGGCCACACATATGTAGGTACAGAACATTTGCTACTTGCACTTACACAGGATAAAGATGGCTTTGCATCAACTATCCTTTCTCAATCAGGTGTAAAAGAAACTGACCTTAGAAACGCAATTGAACACACAATCGGTGTAGGTTCAAAGAGTGTTCTTTCTATTGAAGACTTTACTCCTAGACTAAAGAGAGTTATGCAAAAGGCTGTATATATTGCTAACAGAATTGGTAACAACTTTGTTGGTACAGAACATTTACTACTTGCAATTCTATCTGATAACGACAGTTACTCAGTAAGATTTTTAAGAGAGCTTGGTGCTAATACCGATAATATTGTGAGAGAAATCAGCAACTCACTAAACCTAGGCAATGGTGAAGATAACTTCCAGTCTATGAATGGTATGGGTGCTGACGGTCAAGGTATCAACGGTAACGGTTCTACTAAGGCTCTTGATACTTATGGCAGAGATTTAACAGAGGCTGCAAGAAAGGGCGAGATTGACCCTGTTATTGGCAGAACTGAAGAAATTCAGAGAGTAGTACAAATCCTTTGCCGTAGAACAAAGAACAACCCTGTTCTAATCGGTGAACCCGGTGTAGGTAAAACAGCAGTTGCCGAAGGTCTTGCTCTAAAGATTGCCAACGGTGAAGTACCGGAAATTCTAAAGGATAAGAGAATTATTGCTCTTGACCTTAACTCAATGATTGCCGGTGCAAAGTACAGAGGTGACTTTGAAGAGAGAATTAAGGGTATCATTGAAGAAGTAAAGAATACTAACAATGTTATCCTATTCATTGATGAACTTCACACAATTATCGGTGCAGGTTCAGCAGAAGGCTCAACAGATGCTGCCAATATTCTAAAGCCTTCTCTAGCTAGAGGTGACTTCCAAGTCTTAGGTGCAACAACTATCAATGAATACAAGAAGTACATTGAAAAAGATGCAGCTCTTGAAAGAAGATTTCAACCTGTTAAAGTCGGTGAACCAAGTGAAGATGAGGCTATACAAATCCTTAAAGGTTTAAGAGACAGATATGAGGCTCACCATAAGGTAAAGATTACCGATGAGGCTATTGAGGCAGCAGTAAAGCTATCTTCAAGATATATTGCAGACCGTTTCCTACCTGATAAGGCAATTGACCTTATTGATGAATCAGCTTCAAGAGTAAGACTTGAAGGTATGACAATGCCTACCGATGTTAAGTCTATTGAAGATAAGATTAAGGAACTTGAAAAGGAAAAGGAGGCAGCAGTTGCATCTCAAAACTTTGAAAAAGCTGCAAAGCTAAGAGATGAACAAAAGTCACTTGACGAAAAGCTAAATACTGAAAAGGAAAAGTGGCACAAAGATAATCAGCAAGGTGGAGAAGTTACTGCCGAAGATATTGCAAAGATTGTTTCTGACTGGACAGGTGTACCTGTTGTACAGCTAACTCAAGAAGAGTCTGAAAGATTACTAAAGATGGAAGAAATTCTTCACAAGAGAGTTATCGGTCAGGATGAGGCAGTTTCAGCAATCAGCAGAGCTATCAGAAGAGGTAGAGTAGGTCTAAAAGACCCTAAGCGTCCTGTAGGTTCATTTATCTTCCTAGGACCAACAGGTGTAGGTAAAACAGAACTTTGTAAGTCACTTGCAGAGGTTATGTTTGGTGACGAAAACGCTATGATCAGACTTGATATGTCTGAATATATGGAAAAGCACACAGTCAGCAAACTAATCGGTTCACCTCCAGGATATGTTGGTTATGATGAAGGTGGTTATCTAACAGATAAGGTTCGTCGTAAACCATATTCAGTTATCTTGTTTGATGAAATCGAAAAGGCTCATCCTGATGTATTTAACATCTTGCTACAGATTCTTGAAGATGGTCGTCTAACAGATAGCCAAGGCAGAACAGTTGACTTTAAGAACACTGTTATCATTATGACAAGTAATGTTGGTGCTAGAATTATTACAGATCATCAGAACAGTTCTCTAGGCTTCTCATCAGAAAAAGAAAAGGAAAATTCTTTTGAAGAAGTTAAGAGCAAGGTTATTGATGAACTAAAGAGTATGTTCAGACCGGAATTCCTAAACCGTGTTGATGACATTATTGTATTCAACAAGCTAAATCAGAAGGATATTGAACAAATCGCCGGTAAGATGCTTGATACTCTAAAGAAGAGACTACATGGTCTTGGTGTTGATATTACTTTCACAGATACAGCAGTTAAGGAAATTGCTAAGGAAGGTTACGACCCTGATTACGGTGCAAGACCACTAAGAAGAGCAATCACAACTAAGATTGAAGATGCCCTTTCTGAACAAATGCTTGAAGGTAAAGTATCTAAGAATAACAAAATCACTTGTGACTTCAAGGATAATGCCTTTACTTTTGAGTAATTTTAATATAGTGCATAGCTAGTGGTAATTTAAAATTGATTTGCTATCCACCTAAATTATCACTAGCATCAGCACAGTAGAATTTACCATTATCCCCTAATCCTTAATATATACTAAATCCCCCATTGACTTAGTCAGTGGGGGATTGACTTTTGTGAAGAAGAAAAATATAAAAATTACTTGAATTAATGAATTTATATATGTTATGATGATAACATATTGTATTAAGAGGCAAATTTTATGGGTGATAAAATAATAAAAAGTAGGCAAAGTAATTTTGATTTGTTAAGGATAATATCAACTATTTCGGTTGTGCTTATACATGTAAATGCAACTGTTGCTAATAGCAACAACATATCAATTGTTGGATTTAATATTTGCAGTTTGATTAATATTATTACCAGATTTAGTGTTCCGTGTTTTGTTATGCTTTCCGGTGCGTTTATTTTAAATAATGAAAAGAATGCAGACTATAAACACTTTTATGCAAAATCTTTTTATAAAATAGGAATACCATTAATTATATTTTCATTTTTAATGTTAATAATTTCGGAAGTAAGTGCAGTATTGAAAGGTGCCGGTTTAGCAGAGCCTGTTCTATCATTATTGAAAGGTAATTTTAATAATTACTGGTTTATGTTTATGCTTGTTGGATTATATTTTCTTGTACCGATAATTATAAGAATAAAAAATACTATAAGCAAAAAGTGCTATACAATAGGTTCTTTTGTATGGCTTTTTGTTGCGATGATTTCACAATTAACTTCTACATATTCTGTATCATGGGCATTTGGCATTATTTTTTCTTTTGTAGGCTATTTCTTGGTAGGTAATGTGATTTATGAAAATATGTCTAGAATAAAATTTAAGGGATTGTATTTTATTTTTGCTATTGTTAGTTATGCTTTGTTATTTTTGTACAGAGGAATAACCGGTTTTTCAAAATTTAGTATAGATGTATATAGTAATTGGTTTTCACCATTAATTATAATTGCGTCAATATGTGTATTTATTGCATTTAGTGGTATAAAAATAAAGATTAATTTAGGAAAATTATCCGGATATACATATGTAATATATCTTTTACATACAAAAGTGTATATTGTATTATTAAAACTATTGGAAAAGTTTATTCCTAGCGTAACCGGTAATTATATTGTTTATATTGCTATTGTTACTATTTTAGCTTTTATCATTTCTTGTGTTGGTGCAATGGTTTATGATTTCTTATGGTCATTACTTGAAAAGAAATTTAAATTAAAAGAGAAATATAATAATTGGGTTAATAAAAGTAAGTAGAATTTTAGTTTACTGAATTATAAATGATATTTGTTATAGAGGATAAAGATATGATAAAAGTTTCTGTGGTGATACCGGTTCATAATGGTGCGAAATATATCGGTAAATGTGTTAATGGTATTTTGAATCAATCTTTGAAAGATATTGAAATAGTTTTAGTTGAAAATTTTTCAAATGACAATTCTTTAAATATTTGCAATAAACTTGCAAAGAAAGATAGTAGGGTAAGTGTTTTTCAAAGTTTTGATAAGGGTACTTCTTTTGCAAGAAAAAAAGGAGTATTGGAGTGCAAAGGTAAATATATTACTTTTTCTGACCAAGACGATAGGTATATTAATAAATATGCGCTGGAAAATATGTATAATGAAATAGTAAAAAATGAATCACAAATATGTGAATTTGGTCACTATAAAGAATATAATCCTTTGTTTAAGAAAAAAGTTGAGAAATCCAGTAATATATATACCGGCAAAGAAATCTTTAATAAAGGACTTAAAGGTGCTTTAGGTATCGGAAATAATTTTTCTACAACTGTATGGAATAAGATTTATGATGCTGATTTAGTAAAACAGTCTGTAGCCAATATAGATAAGGGTTTGTTTTTTGCTGAGGATGAATATTTAAATTATCATTGCTTTGCAAATGATAGTCTTAATAGAATTTCAACAAGTGAAAAATGTTTCTATTGTTGGAATGTTGGTGTAGGTTTTTCATCTTCAAATGATTCAGGGTTAGCTTTGTTGTCTGATTATGATAAAATAAAACCTACCATTAATGAAAAATTAAAAGAATTAAACTTGGATGAAATTCTTTGGACTTATAATTTGGAAACAGTTTATTTTTGCAGAAGTATTATTATTTCTTTAATTAGTAAAAATGAAGATAAAAATAAAATCTTTGATATTATTGATAGAATTTTTAAGTCTGAATCTTTTATTTTAGCATCTGATTATTTTAAATCATATACAGAAAAAGAAAAAGTTTGGGATGAATTAAATAAATTAGCAACTGCAAGAGATAAGCAAGAATTTTATAATTTGTGTGAATCCGGAGTTGTTAATAATAATGAAAACTTTTTAAAAAAAGTTATAAAAAAAGTTCTAAAAAAATTATAGAATAGTTAAATTTAATATAGTTTAATAAGTGCTAAGTGATAAAATTATTGCTTAGCATTTTTTTAGTAACTTATTGTAAATTTTTTCAAAAAAGTATGTATAATTGTAAATCTAATTTGAATTTTAGATATATAAAATAACACATAGTTTAGCAATAAACAGTAATATTTAGTTTATTCTAACAATTAATTTTAAAAACAATAGAATTAGTGTGCGAAATTAAAGAATAATATACACATAAATCGTTGTACAGTATAACGAATCGTTATACTGTGTTGATATTAGAGGTATTGTGTGATATAATAACTTTGTGTTATTATATGTTTTATTTAGATTTTAGTATTTGTGGGTGAATTTATGAAGGGCAGAGAAAATTCATTTTACAATAGATTTGTAAAGCGTGTGATTGATATAATTTGTTCTTTTATGGCTATTGTATTTTTGTCAATTATATATTTACCAATTTGTGTTGTAATTAAGTGTACAAGTAAAGGTCCGATTTTCTTTAAGCAAAAGAGAGTTGGTAAGAATAAAAATTATTTTAATATTTTAAAATTTCGTACAATGAGGGTTGACACTCCGAAGGATTGTCCAACACATTTATTGAAAAATCCGGATCAGTACATAACTAAGGTTGGCAAATTCTTAAGAAAAACCAGTCTTGATGAACTTCCTCAGATTTTTAATATATTTAAAGGAGATATGTCTGTTATCGGTCCAAGACCTGCTTTATGGACTCAAGATGACCTTATTGCTGAAAGAGATGAATATAATATTAATTCTTTAAAACCGGGGCTTACCGGTTGGGCACAGATTAATGGTAGGGATGAATTGTCGATTCCTGCTAAGGTACAGATGGATAAGGTTTATTACGATAAATTAAGTTTTTGGTTTGATGTTAAATGTCTGTTTGTGACAGTTGTCAGTGTATTTAAGCATGACGGTGTTGTAGAGGGTGGCACAGGTCAAATGACCCAAAAAGGAATTAATGAAAAGGTAGAGGAAACAACAACTGTATGAAAATATTAATTCTTGCTAATCATTATTTAACATTGAGAGTTTTTCGTAGAGAACTAATACAGAAGTTGTCTGAGTCCCATGAGGTTATTATTTCTTTACCGGAAGATAGTAAGGAATATATGGATGAATTGCGTTCCTTTGGTGCAAGACTTGTCTATGTAAAGAATATGGACAGACGAGCAATTAACCCTATTGAAGACTTAAAACTTATTAGTGAATATAAAAAACTATTAAAAGAAGAAAAACCTGATAAGGTTATTACATATACAATTAAGTGTAATATTTATGGTGCGTGGGCTTGTAAATCTCAGAAAATTCCTTGTTATTGCAATGTAACCGGACTTGGTTCAGCTTTTAATAACGGTGGATTACTGAGATTTGTTACTTCAAAAATGTACAAGTATTCTATGAATAAAGCTGAGAAAGTGTTTTTTGAGAATAAAGGTAATGAACAAACTGTTCTTGATATGAAGTTGTTTAAGCCTAGTCAGACCTATGTACTCAATGGTGCCGGTGTAAATCTTGAGAAATTTGCTTTTACACCTTATCCGAATGATGAAGATAAGATAACTTTTTTGTTCTTTGCTAGAATTATGAAAGAAAAAGGTGTAGATGAATTATTTTATGCCATTGAAAAATTAAGAAAAGAATATAACAATCTTCAGTTTGATTTCATTGGAATTTATGAAGATGAATATGAAGAAAAGGTAAAAGAACTTCAGTCCAAGGGTTTAATAAAGTATTTTGGCTTTCAAAAGAATGTTGTGCCTTTTATTCAAGAGTCAAATTGTGTGGTGCTACCTAGCTATCACGAAGGAATGGCAAATACTTTGCTGGAAAGTGCATCAGTTGGTAGGCCTATTATTACAAGCGATATTTATGGCTGTAAGGAAGCAGTTGTGGATAAGAAAAGTGGTTATCTTGTAAAGGTGCAGGATAAAGAAGATTTGTATTTAAAAATGAAAGAATTTATAAATCTTCCTTATGAACAAAAAGTTGAAATGGGTAAACTTGCCCGTAAGCATATGGAAGATAATTTTGATAAAAATGATGTTGTCAATGAGACAATAAAACAGATTATTTAATGTAGGTTTTTGATTATGAGTTGTAACATTGAAGATGTATGGAAAGTAGAACAGGAAATTTTAGATGTATTTCATAAGGTTTGTGTGGATAATAATCTAAAGTATTCTATTGCTTATGGAACTTTGTTAGGAGCAGTTAGGCATAAAGGGTTTATTCCTTGGGATGATGATATTGATGTTATTATGCCAAGAGAAGATTACGAAAAATTGAGAACTTTATGGGTAAAGAATGCTCCAAAAAAATATATTTTTCAGGATTATTATACTGATAAAAATTACATAAATAACTTTGCAAAAATCAGAAAAGACAAGACAGCATTTGTTCAATCTGAGAAAGAGAAGGACTTTAATTATCACAAAGGTATATTTATTGATGTATTTCCGGCAGACAGAGTTCCGAATTCTTCAATGTCGAGAAAAATTCAAAAGCTGTATGTGGCAATTAACTTGTTGTATGCACATGGATATACAAGTGGCAGTAAAGGTGCTATGGGAATATTTGAGAAAATATTGCTTAATTCAAGTGAAAAGACAAGGCTGAAAAGAAGAAATAAGGCTGAAATAAAGATAAGAAAATATAATAATAATAAGTCTTTGAATTATATGTTTGCTTGTACAATGCAGGATATAAATGTTATTTATCCAAGCAATCTTTTTGATAATTTGGTGACTGTTAATTTTAATGGAAAAGATTATTTATCAGTTAAAAACATTGATGAATTTCTAACAATTGCTTACGGTGATTATATGAAATTACCACCGGAAGAAGAACGAGTATGGAAACATCATCCTATAATGGTTGATTTTGAACATAATTATGAGGAAATAAAATGAGTAAAGTTATACGAATTCTACATGTCATTGGAATTATGAATCGTGGTGGAGCAGAAACAATGATAATGAATCTGTACCGTAATGTTGACAGAACTAAGGTACAGTTTGATTTTGTGGAAAATACTTCAGAGAAAGCTATATTTGATGACGAGATATTGGCGTTAGGTGGACGCATATATAATTGTCCACATTATAACGGTAAAAATCATTTTGAATATAAAAAATGGTGGAATGATTTCTTTAAGGAACATAAAGGTGAATATAAAATTATTCACGGTCATTTAGGTAGCACAGCATCAATATATCTTAAAATTGCCAAAAAGTATGGTTTATGTACAATAGCTCATAGCCATAACACAATAATGAAGAAAGATTTAAATAATCTAATTTACAAGGTATATTCTTATCCAACAAGATTTATTGCTGATTATTTTTTCACTTGCTCCTATGTTGCAGGGGTATCAAGATTCGGTAAAAAAATAGCTAATGATTCTAACAGATGTTATTTACTGAAAAATTCAGTTGAAACAAAGAAATTCTTATATGATAAAGATGTTCGTGATCAAGTTAGGAAAGAATTTGATGTACAGGATAAGATTGTTATTGGTCATGTTGGAAGATTTAATGTTCAGAAAAACCATGTATTTTTAATTGATATATTCAAAAAAATTTATGAAAAGAACAAAAATACCGTACTGTTCCTTTTGGGCGATGGTGAAGAGAAAGAAAAGATATTAGAAAAAGTTAAGAATTTAGATTTAGTGGATTGTGTTCGTTTCTTAGGAGTAAGAAATGATGTAAATAAAATTATGCAATGTATGGATGTAATGTTATTTCCGTCATTGTTTGAAGGTTTACCTGTAACTATTATTGAGGCTCAAGCTTCTTCATTACCTTGTGTATTATCGGATACAATAACTAAAGAATGTAAGATTATTGAAAACGTAGAATTTTTGTCATTAAAGACAGATGTTGATGCTTGGAGCAATGTTACTTTGAAAATGTCAAAATTACCTAGATACGATAGTAGTAATGACATAATCAAAACCGGCTATGATATTGAACAAAATGCTATTTGGCTTCAAAATTTTTATATACTAAAAACAATTAAAGGGAATGATGAATAGTGGCTTTTTTAACTGTATTTACACCACTGTATAATAGAGTTTATTCACTGCCTAGAACCTATGAGTCTATGTGTAAACAAAAATGTAAAGATTTTATATGGATGATAATTGATGATGGTTCTACAGATAATGCTCATTCTTTGATAGAAGAGTGGATGAAAAAAGAGAATGGTTTTAAGATAGAATACATTTATAAGAAAAACGGTGGTATGCATACTGCACATAATGAGGCATATAGACACATTACAACTGAACTAAATGTTTGTATTGATTCGGATGATGCACTGGCAGATGATGCTGTGCAAAAAATATACGATAAATGGCAGTCTATAAAGGACAAAAATTATGCCGGAATTATTGCATTAGATGCAGATTTTCATGGGAAAATTATAGGAAAAGGTTTTCCTGAAGGTCTAAAATCAACAACTGTAATGGGATATTACAATAATGGTGGATATGGTGATAAAAAGTTAGTTTACAGAACTGATGTTATAAATAGCTACCCTGAGTATCCTGTATTTGATAATGAAAAGTATGTGTCTTTAGCATATAAATATAGATTGATTGACCAAGAATATGAGATGGCTGTATTAGATGATGTACTATGCAATGTTGAGTATCAAGAAGATGGTTCAACAAATAATATGTTAAGACAATATAGAAACAATCCTCAGGGATTTGCTTTTTGGCGAAAAATCAGAATGATATATCCTGACTCCAAAAAGCGTATGGTGGTTGATTGTATTCATTATGTATCAAGTTCTCTATTAGCGAAAAATAATAAATTTATCAAAGAATCACCAAAAAAATTTTTAACAGTACTATCTTTGCCGGCAGGATTTATGCTAATGCAATATATTAAACATAAAACATAATTAGTAAAGGAATATTCGATAAATGAGTGTGTTTGTTTTAACTACTTTAATTGTATATCTAATTTTTGCATTAGGAAAAAGAAAAACAGTAACCTCTGAAGGTATTACAGTTAATACGGAAATAGATATAAATAGAGATACCCAAACGTTTTTCTTTGTTTTAGGCACTGTAATTCTTGCATATGTAACAGGACAGAGATTTGTGTATGGCGATACGTATGCTTATATGGAATCGTTTAGTGAATCAACTGTAACAGTGTCTGAAGTGTTATCAAATTTTAAGCTTGGTGAAGAACAATTATTTCTTTTAATAAAAGCTTTTATAAAACAGTACATATCAACTGAACCAAGAGTATTTATTGAAATTGTTTCATTCATAACTATAGTTCCTATACTGTATTTTTATTTTAATTATAGTGGTGATTTAAAATTTGCATTTTTGTTATTTGTATTGTCCGGTTGTTGGGAACATTCCATGAATGGTTTAAGACAATACTTGGCTTGTGCAATAATGCTTATGGCTCTCTCTTTGTTATATAAAAGGAAATGGTATTTATATATTCCTATAGTTATTCTTGCAGCCCAGATTCACACTTCGGCATATATCTTTATAGTTGTGTATTTTATAGCGAATAAACCTGCCTGGGGAAAATTTACAAAAGTCTTATTGATTATAGGTCTATTCCTTCTTGTTACATATCCTGTAACCGGTTCATTTATGAATAATCTTTTTGTTGAAAATACTGACTATGGAGAAAAGTATAATACATCGGAGTTTAATTACAGTATTAATATTTTTAGGATAGCAGTTATGTCTGTACCTATTATGGTTTCATTTTTAAATAGAAAAAATATGATAGGTAAATATAAATACTATGATATTGTGTTTAATATGTCTTTACTATGTGCAATGTGTACGTTAATCGGACTATTCTCAGCAGTATATGCAAGATTAAATCTGTATTTTGAATTGTTTAACGTAATACTTTTGGTATGGAATATTAATGATATGGTAAAACGGGAAAGGTATAAGTGGATAAAGTATGCTTGCATTGTTTGTTTCATTGCATATTTTCTTTATCAAATGGTATTTACATATAACTTGAGTTGGTATGAAAGATATATTTTTTTCTGTAATGATTGGGGCGATGCTTCATGGATATAAAAAAGATAAAAGTTTTATTTCTCATACCTAATCTAGCACATGGTGGTGCTGAAAAGGTACTTGTAAATTTAGCAAATAATATCAACAAAGAAAAATTTGGTGTGACAATTCAAACTTTATTTGATGTTGGTGTTAATAGGCAATATTTAAATAAAGATGTTCACTATATTGGTGGATTTAAAAGAATGCCTAGAGGCAATTCTCATATAATGAAGTTGTTTTCACCACAAAAATTATATTCGTATTTAATAAAAGATAAATATGATATTATAGTTTCTTATTTGGAAGGACCTACTGCAAGAATAGTAAGTGGTTGTACTAATCCTGATACAAAACTTGTTAGTTGGATTCATTGTAGAATAAGCAATGAAAAAGAAGCTGAGGTTGGTTTTAGAAACTTTGAAGAAGCCAAGAAATGCTATAACAAGTTTGATTATACCGCTTGTGTCTCTAAAATGACTATGGATTATTTTACTGATACTTTTGATTTTAAAAAAACTATTGGTGTAATCTACAATACTATTGAGACCGATAAAATTATAAAATTATCATTAGAAAAAATAGATGATGTCGAATTTGATGAAAGTTATATCAATATTTGTTCTGTTGGAAAACTAACAAAATTAAAAGGATTTGATAGGTTATTACATATACATAAAAAATTAAATTCTTTAAATCTAAAGAATAAATTTTATATTCTAGGTATTGGAGAAGAAGAAAAAAATTTGAAAAAGTATATTAGCGAAAATAAACTGGAAGATACATTTATTTTATTAGGATATAGAACTAATCCTTATAAATATGTGAAGAAGTGTGATTTGTATGTTTGTTCATCCCATAGTGAAGGATTTAGCACATCTGTTACAGAGTCGTTAATTGTAGGTACACCGGTTGTTACAACTTTATGTTCGGGTATGCAAGAAATGTTAGGTTATAACAATGAATATGGTATTGTTACTGAGAATAATGAAGATGCACTTTATGAAGGTATCGAAAAGATATTAACAGAAGAAAATTTGCTTCAACATTATAAGGAACAAGCAAGAGTCAGAGGACAAAGATTTAGTACAGAAAAAACTGTAAAAGCAGTTGAAAATATGTTAGAAAGTTTGTGATTGCATTATGTCATTAAAAAGTTTTATTAGGGCAAAGGTTATGCGCCTTAGAAGTGAAATATCAACTGAAGACTTAATTGCATTAGGATTAACTGTAGGCAAAAATTTTAGCCGTCAGGAAAAAACTTTGATTGACCAATCACACTGTTGGCTGATTACTATTGGTGATGATGTTACATTAGCACCTAGGGTTCATATTTTAGCACATGATGCCAGTACAAAAAAGGCATTGGGATATACTAGAATTGGCGTTGTTAATATAGGAAATAATGTTTTTATCGGAGCATCATCAACTATTTTACCAGGTATAAGTATTGGAAATAATGTTGTTATCGGTGCAAATTCTGTAGTATCTAGAGATATTCCGGATGATTCTGTTGCTATTGGTAATCCGGCAAAAGTAATTTGTACTTATGATGAATTTGTAAGTAGAAAAAAGAAAGAATTAGAGAATAACCCTTGTTTTGATGAAAGTTATACTTTGAGAAATCCTAAAATTTCTGAAGATATGAAAAAAGAAATGAAAGAAAAGTTAGAAAAATCAAAAATCGGTTATGTAGTTTGAGTGAATTTATATGGAATCAAATTTAATTAGTGTTATTGTTCCTGCCTATAATATTGCAGAATTTTTACCAAGATGTTTAGACAGTATATTAAATCAGACATACAGTAATTTGGAAGTAATTGTTATTAGTGACGGTTCAACTGATGGGACAGATAATGTTATAAAAGAATATGCTGAAAAAGATAGTAGGATAGTTCCTTTTTTTAAGGTAAATTCAGGGGTGTCTGACACAAGAAATAAAGGTCTTGAAATAGCTAAAGGTGATTACATAGGTTTTGTTGACGGTGATGATTATATTGAACCTAATATGTATGAAATATTATTAAACAATGCTATTGAAAATGACGCTGATATTTCTCATTGTGGCTATCAAATGGTTTTCCCTACAAGAGTTGACTATTACTATAATACCGGAAAAAAAGTTATTCAAGATAATAAGAAGGGTATTAGAGATATAATTGTTGGTGATTATGTAGAGCCTGGAATTTGGAATAAATTATACAGAAAAAGTATAATAGAAAATGTATTTATGCCTGTTGATATAAAAAATAATGAAGATGTTTTATTTAACTTTTATGCATTTACAAAGTCCCAAAAGTCTGTGTATGAGGATTTGCCACTATATCACTATATACTTAGAAAAGGCTCAGCAGCTACTTCAAAAGTAAATACAAACAAACTTTATGATCCAATTAAGGTGAGAAAAGAAATTTTTGAATTTTGTTTAAAAAATTATGATAAAGAAATACAGTCTTTAGCTTATACAAGTTACCTTAATGCAGTTATATCTTTGTATAGAACAATAAAAAACAATAAACTTAAAGATGAAAAAAACAATGCTAAAAAATATAAAAATGATATAAAACAGATTAAAGAGAGATTACCTTTATCAAAGAGAACTAAGGTAGAAAAAATGTTGTTTTTACATTTTACACTTTTACATATGTTTGTATATAAGGTATATGACAAGTTTATTTCAAAGAATTCAAACAAATATGAGGTAAAGTAAAATGCCTTTAATTAGTGTTATAGTACCGATTTATAATGTAGAAAAATACCTTGATAGGTGTGTTGATAGCATTATAAATCAAACATATAAAAATTTAGAAATTATCTTGGTAGATGACGGTTCACCAGATAATTGTCCACAGATGTGTGATGATTATGCTAAAAAAGATAGTAGAATTAAGGTTGTACATAAAGAAAATGGTGGACTTTCTGATGCCAGAAATGTTGGTATGGAAGTTGCAACCGGTGAGTATGTTAGCTTTATAGATAGTGATGATTGGATTGATTTGGAAACTTTTTCACTTTCTATGGCAAAAATTAAAGAATGTAATGCTCAAATTGTTGCATTTAATATTATTAATGTTAGTGATAAACCATTCATTCCTAATTTATCAAATAAGTATGAGGTTGTTGATTCTCAAACAGCTATAGAGAATACTATTGATGATATTAATATAAAAACTGTAGTGTGGAATAAGATTTATAAAAGAAGTGTTTTGCAGGGACTGAAATTTAGAAAAGATAAAATAAATGAAGATGAGTTTTTTACTTTTTATGCACTATCAAAAGCAAAAAAAATAGTATATTTATACAGACAATGTTATTATTATTATCAACGGTCTGGTAGTATAATGGGTACTTACAATTTAAAAAGATTAGATATGCTAGATGGTGTAAAGGAAAGAATGGACTTTGTTAAAGTTAACTATCCTGAAATTTTTGTAAAGGCTAAGTTATCATTATGTTCTTGTTGTATTTATCAATATCAAATGTTATTAAAAAATAAAAGCGTTGACAAGAATAATTATGGAAAAAACAAGGTAAAAGAAATTCGTAATTCTGTGAAAGTTTTACCATCAGAAATAAAAGATAAAAGATTTATAGACAGATTTGTTTTTAAAATATCTAATTTTTCTACAGGTTTAGATTTGGTCTGTAGGGTAAGAAATTGGTTAAAAATCGGATTATAAGGTGATAAAATTGGGAATTGTAACAATATTGAAAAATAGAATAACTTCCCCTTTGAAAATGTTGCTTGAAGATATTAAACATAGACAATTTAAGATAGGTGTAACAAGATTTTTAGTATCTGCTTTAAGAGGTACAAATTTATCTTATATACTAAATCAGAAAATTCATACTATGATAATACAGCAATTGGAGAAAGAATATTCATATGTTTTAGATAAATATCGCGATTATTCGGCAAAATGTGAATATGATGCTAAATCACCTGTTTGGGTATGTTGGATGCAGGGATATGATAATGCGCCGATTATTGTAAAAAAATGTATTGATAGCATCAAATGTTCTACTAATCATCCGGTACATATTATTACAAAGGATAATATAGATACATTTATTCAGTTACCTGATTATATTACAAAGAAATATAATAATAAGTCAATTATGGATGCACACTTTTCTGATGTACTTAGGATGGCATTATTGAGTAAATACGGTGGTTTTTGGATTGATGCGACTATTTTTATTCCTGAAAAACTACCTGAGGAAATTTTTCAATATCAGTTTTATACATGCAAACGAAAGCCTCAAAAAAGTGGATATGTTTCAAATTATATGTGGACAACTTTTTTTAATGGTTGTCAGAAGAATTGTATTGTACAAACAGTTGTAAGAGATTTATTTTTTGAATATTGGAAAAAGAAAGATTATTCTATTGATTATTTACTTCTTGATTATTTTATGATGTTAGTGTATAGAAATCTTCCCAAAGCAAAGCAACTTATCGATAATGTACCATATAATAATCCATGTATGGAAGAACTACAAAACAGGATGTCGATAGCATTTAATAAAAACGATTATGAACAATTATTGTATAATAGTGATACATATCTTTTTAAATTGTCTTGGAGAATGAATTTTGAAAAAGAAACTGATGATGGCAATACAACATATTTTGCTCAATTTTTAGAATTGTAATATGTTTAATTATTAGCTGAATGATAAAATAAGGGGAATGGTATGCCTTTAGTTAGTGTTATAGTTCCGGTATATAATGTGGAATATGTGATTGAAAATTGTATAGAAAGTATATTAAGTCAAACATTTACTGACTTTGAACTTGTTTTAGTTGATGATGGTTCACCGGATAATTCCGGTAGGATATGTGATGAATATGCAAAAAAAGATGACAGAGTAATTGTAATACATAAAGAAAATGGTGGTGTATCATCAGCTAGAAATGTTGGTATTGATAGAGCAAAAGGAAAGTATATCTGCTTTGTTGATAGTGATGATTATGTAAGCAAAGATTATCTTAAAACATTGATTGATGTAAAAAAGAACAATAAGGCAGATAATATTTGGTGTTATTTTAAAACAGTAGATAAATATAGTGAGAGAATTGATTGTAAAGAAGTTTCACCTGAGACTAATCTTGAAAAATATACAGTTAAGGATATTATGACTTTGCATGAAAAGTGGTTAGATGCCGGTCCTGTATGTAAATTATATATTTCAGATATAATAAAAGAAAATAATTTAAAATTTGATGATAGTTTATCATTGGGAGAAGACTTAATTTTTAATTTTGTTTATCTTGATTATACTAACAAAAACATCATAGTGATTAATAAAGAATTATATTTTTATTTACAAAATAATGAAAACTCTCTATCAAAAAAATATTATCAAGATATGTTTGAAATTTACAAAAAAATTAACTCTGTTATGTATCAATATTTGAATAAATGGAATTGTGATAAAAGTCAGTTTGGAAAATACTATAATTCCTGTTTCTTTAAATATGAAGTTGTATTGAAAAATACTTTTAGTAATCAAAACAATGTATCAAACAAAGAGAAGATTAAGATTAATAACAAAATATTAAAATCAAAAGAATTTACTATGGCAATCAATAATATGTCTTATAAACCTAATATTTTGTATAAATTAGCATACTTATCTAAAAATTATAGGATTGTTAAGATAATAGAATTTGTTTTTAGATTGTTAGGAAGGAATAGCATTGATGAAGAATAGAAATATGAATCAGGTAAGAATGGGTGCTATACTTTCATATATAAATATGGGTATAGGTTCGCTTATTCCTATGTTCTATACACCTATTATGTTACAATTAATGGGACAAAGTGAGTTTGGCTTATATAGATTATCAAGTAGTGTAACTAGCTACTTATCACTAATCTCATTTGGTATAGGTTCAGCTGTTGTAAGATATTTTACAAAGTATAGAGCTGAAGGTGATAAAGATGGCGAACAAAATATATTTGGTTTATTTAATATAGTGTTTGCTATAATATCTTTCTTAGCATTGTTAGTGGGAGTTATAATTTCGCTTAATCTAGGAATATTTTATTCAGATTCATTAGGCTCAGATAATCAATTACAAAGAATGCAAATTCTTACAATTCTATTATCTGTAAATACAGCTGTTGGCTTTTTAGCATCGCCTTATAATGCTGTAGTAACTTCTCATGAACGATTTTTATTTGTTCAATGTGTAAATATAATAACAACAGTTGTTACACCGATAGCTAATCTAGTAGTTCTATTTATGGGATATAAGTCAATAGGTTTAGTTTGTTCAAGTTTGCTATTAACTATATTGGTGCAAATATGTTATATAATATACGTTAGAAAGAACTTGCATTTAAAACCTAAATATAATAATATGCCTAAAAAATTAATCAAAGAAATATTACTGTTTTCTTTTTGGGTGTTTTTGGCAAATGTCGTAAATCAACTTTATAATTCAACAGATACATTAATAATAGGATCTGTTCCAGCACTTGCTACAGTGGGGGTTGCTATTTATAACATAGGTGCTACTTTTAGCAGTATGATGACTAATGTTTCTTTAGGAATGCTTAATGTTCTAACTCCTAAAGTAAATATGTTAGTGTTTAAAAATGCCTCAAACACAGAATTGACTGATTTAATGATTCGCGTGGGTAGGTTACAGTGTTATATTGTTACCTTAGTTTGTTCGGGATTTATTGCATTTGGTATGCCTTTTATTTATATTTGGGCAGGTAAGGGATATGAAGATGCCTATTGGGTTGCACTTGTTACAATGATACCAGGTTGTGTTCCGTTAATACAGAACATTGCTATGAATGTTATTGTTGCTCAGAATAAACATAAATTTAGATCTCTTGTTTATTTGGCTATAGCAATTGTAAATGTAGTTGGAACAATATTATGTGTAGAACCATTTGGAATAGTTGGTGCAGCGGTAGTGTCAGGTATTTCTTTTGTTATCGGACAGCTTTTTGTTATGAACTGGTATTATTGGAAAAAAATAAAACTAGATATTCCAAGATTTTGGAAGAGTGTGTTTCCATTATTTATAGGACCTTTTATAATGTGTATAATAACATTGTTAATTTCAAAATTTATTGATTTTTATAATGTTAAGGTATTGTTTATAGGGATTCTTGCATACGCTGTAATTTATGTATTATATAATTGGATTGTTATAATGAATCAGTATGAAAAAGATATTTTTGTTGTCCCTGTAAAAAAAATATTAAATAAATTTAGAAAGAAAGTATGATTATGAATCCATTAAAATCAATTGCTGCTAGATATCAAGGGTATATATTAACAAATATACAAAAAAGTAAGTATGGAAAAAAGCTAAGAGAAATTAAAAATTCTCACAAAGGAGAGAGATGTTTCGTAGTTGCTAATGGTCCTAGTTTAACTAGTGATGATCTAGAAAAAATATATCAAAATAATGAATATTCTTTTGGCATGAATAGAATATATAAAATGTTTGATCAAACAAGTTGGAGACCTTCATTTTATGTTTGTGAGGATATCAATATTTTCAATGAAAGCATTGATGAGATAAATAGTATTCCATCAAAATTGAAATTTATTCCTTTAAATTTACATTTTTACAATAATATAGACATTGATGGTGCATACTATTTCAAAGCAAACTATGATCGAAATAAGGATTATCCACACAGTTTTTCAACAGAGATCGATGTACAAATGGATTCTCGTGGTACAGTTACATTTACTTGTATTAATATTGCTGCCTATATGGGATTTAAGGATATTTATTTAGTTGGTGTTGATCATAATTATCACATTACTATTAATGAAGCCGGTGAAACAATTGTAGATGATAACGCAAAAGATTATTTTTGTGATGACTACGATAATGATATTAAGGATATTGTTTCTCACGATATGGGACAAAACACTAGGGCATATAGAGATGCTAAAGCTGCTTGTGATAGCTTAGGAATAAATGTTTTTAATGCTACACGAGGCGGAAAATTAGAAGTTTTTCCAAGAGTTGAATTTGATTCTCTATTTTAATTGTGTTTGAATGAGGTTTTAGAATGTTTATTATTTCAAAATTGCTAGATAAAGTTTATAGTACAAGATTTATGAAAGCAAAGTATTATTATAATAATATGAAGGATCATAAGTCATTGGAAGTTCAGCATATTGCAGACAAAAAATTACCTATTTATTACATAATACGATACAATGACGATATGTCTTGTGGCTGGACAGTTTGGGAAAGAGTTGTGTTATTTGGATGTATATATGCAATTGACCATAATATGATTCCTGTAGTAGATATGCAAACAAATAAAAATATTTACTTAGAAGATGATGAGGTTGGTAAAGTAAATGCTTGGGAAAAATATTATGATCAGCCTTGTGGAGTTTCGTTAAAGAGAGCCCTTAACAGTAATAATTATGTACTTGGAGATCCCTCCCAAGAGTGGTTTGTCTATGTCAGAATGAGAAAAAAGAAATGTGAAAATGTTGATTTTTTGAGAGAATGTTACAGCAAATATATTAACCTGAAAAATAGTATTAGGACGATTTGTGAAGATAATTATAGAAAAATTATTGATAAGGAAGATGCAAAATTAGTAGGCATATGTTTGCGTGGAACAGATTACTTACTTTTTCATCATCCTCAACAACCTCAAATAGATGTTGTTGCTGAAAATGCAAAAGACATTTTCAAAAAATTAAATTGTGACTATTATTTTGTTGCTACCGAAGATTTCAATATTTTCAATGAATTGAAAAAAAAGTTACCCCAAGACAAGATGGTCTCATTTGGTGCAGGAAATATTAAAGAAGCTAATGGTTTGATTGGTGAACAGATTCGTAAAAGCAAATCTGCTTATGATTCTTCAATTAATTATTTAACAATACTTTATATTTTAAACAAGTGTGAAGCTTTGATTGGTGGTAAATGTGGGGCTACTATTGTAGCAGAATATAGAAAAAAGTATAAATATATTAATATTATAGATTTGAATAAATCTTATTAAAGAAAGGAATTATGTGATGAAAGTTGTTGCTTTTGTTCCGATAAAATTGAACTCACAAAGATTGCCACACAAAAATATACTTCCTATTGCAGGACATCCTCTATGTTGGCATTTATGCAATACCTTATTGAAAGTAAACAATATTGATGAAGTATATGTTTATTGTAGTGATGAAAGAGTTTCTGATTATATACCGGAAGGTGTTATTTTAAAAAAGAGAGATAAAAAACTAGATGGCGATTTAGTTAAAGGCTTTGATATATATAGAAGTTTTATATCAGAAGTTGATGCAGATGTTTATGTTTTAGCTCACACAACATCACCGTTTATTAAACAAGAATCTATTGATAATGCTTTAAAACATATTGTGTCCGGTAGTAATGATTCAGCGTTTTCAGCTGAAAAAATTCAAACTTTTGCTTGGTATAAAGATAAACCAATTAATTATGACTTAAATGATGTACCAAGGACACAAGACTTAGAACCAATTTGGGTTGAAACCAGTGCATTCTTTATGTTTAAAAAAGAGATTTTTATTGATTATAATAGAAGAATTGGATTTAATCCATATATACAAGAGGTTAGTGGAATAGAAGCTATTGATATTGACGAAAAGAAAGATTATGATTTAGCGTGTCAGTTAGCTAAGATTGAGGGAGTGTAAAAAATATTATGTTTAAATTAATTGCAGGTCCTTGTGCAATTGAGTCTGAAGAAATGGCTATGGATATAGCAAAAAAAATGGTTGATATTACTAATAAATTAGGTATTGATTATACTTTTAAAGGCTCTTTTGATAAAGCAAATCGTACATCTATTTATAGTAAAAGAGGATTAGGAATAGATGAAGGTTTAAGAATATTAGAAAAAATTAAGAAAACTTTTGATATTTCAGTTGCTACTGACATTCATGAATCATGGCAAGCAGAACCAGTTGGAAAAGTTGTAGATGTTGTTCAAATTCCAGCCTTTTTATGTAGGCAAACCGATTTGTTAGTTGCAGCAGCTAAAACAGGAAAATGTGTCAATATTAAAAAGGCACAGTTTTTGGCTCCTTGGGATATGAAAAATTGCATACAAAAAGTTTCCGACAGTGGTAACGATAATATCATGGTATGTGAAAGAGGTACCAGCTTTGGTTATAATAATCTTGTAGTTGATATGACAGGATTAGTAGAAATGAAGAAGTTTGGTTATCCTGTTGTTTTTGATGCAACTCATTCTGTTCAAAAACCAGGTGGCAAAGGTAATGCAACAGGTGGTAATAGAGAATATGTTGAATATCTAGCTAAGGCAGCTATAGCAGTTGGTGTTGATGGTTTGTTTATGGAAACTCATCAAAATCCTGATATTGCTTGGTCTGATGGTCCCAATATGGTCAAACTGGATGACATGGAAGATTTGTTAGTAAAATTAATTAAAGTACATAAGGCGGTGCATTGATATGCCTGAAATTAATATTGTACAAGAAGGTAAAAATCTATTTGATGTTGAGATTGCTGCTATGGAGTTAGTTAAAAATTCTCTTGATAGTAGGTTTGAAGATATTGTTAAACTTATTTGTGAATGTAAGGGCAAAGTTGTGATAACCGGTATGGGTAAACCGGGACATATAGGAACAAAAATAGCTGCGACTATGGCTAGTTTGGGAACTCCATCGTTTTTCTTGCATCCTGCTGAGGCCCTTCATGGCGATTTAGGTATGATTGACAAAAAAGATGTAGTGATTGCAATATCTTTTTCCGGTGAAAGTGAAGAAGTTACAAGACTTATACCAAGTTTAAAGCTGATAGGTGCTACACTTGTTGGTATTTCAGGAAACTCAACAAGTACACTTATTAGTTGTAGTGACTATTCGTTTGTTTTTCCTCCTTTTAAGGAAGCTTGCACTATGAATTTAGCCCCAACTTCCAGCACAACTGTTGCACTTGCTTTTGGTGATGCATTGGCTGTTTGTGCTTCAAAAATCTATGGTTTTAATGAGAAAAATTTTGCTCTATTTCATCCTGCTGGTGCTCTTGGAAAGAAGTTAATAACTAGAGTAAAAGATTTAATGAAAACAGATGAGGAAAATTCAGTAGTTTGTAGTGGTACACTACTAAAGGATGCCATTGTTGTTATGAGTAAGAAAGCATTGGGCGTTGTTAACATTGTTGATGATAAAAAGCTTTTAGGTATATTTACTGACGGTGACTTGAGAAGAGCATTATCAAAAGAAATTGATGTTTATAATATTGTCATTGATGAATTGATGGTTAAGACACCTACTACTGTTTCTTCGAATATGATGGCAATAGAAGCATTAAAAATTATGATAGATAAAAGTATATCTGCATTACCTGTTGTAGATAACGGGAAGTTTGTTGGTACAATTACTATTAATCACATTACAGGTGCAGGCATTGTTCTTTAAGGATAGAATTATATGAGTGAAAAGTTAAATGATATAAAAATGATTGTTATGGATGTTGACGGTACCCTTACAGATGGTAAAATCTATCTTGGAAATAATGGAGAAGAATTTAAAGCCTTTGATGTTCATGATGGTTACATACTTGCTAAATGTCAAGAATATGGATATATAACAGCAATAATTACTGGCAAAAATTCAAAAATTGTAGAGAAAAGGGCTAGTGATTTAAGAATTAATGAGGTTTATCAAGGTGTAACTGATAAAATATCAGTTTTAAAAAGTCTTGCAGATAAATATAATTTATCAAATAGTAACATTGCATATATTGGTGATGATCTAAATGATATGGATTGTATAAACTATGTTGCTTTTTCCGGATGTCCGGCAGATTCTATTGATGAAGTTAAAAAATCTGTTAATTATGTTTGTAAACATAATGGAGGGAAAGGTGCAGTGAGGGAATTTGTTGATTATTTAATTTTCTATTTGATTTAGATATCTAATTTACAAATTTTATAAATAGATAAATACAGATAGGGTGTTTAATAAGAATTATGTTGAGTAGTTTAATTAAATGTGTTTTGGGAGCAATCCCTTATAACAGCTTTTTAAAGATTTATCCAAAGTTATGTAAAACTAAGTTAGTAGATTTTGTTAATGAAGTATATTCTGATAGATTTTTTAATAGTTCTGAATTATTTTTAGATACTAAGAACTATTTAAAAAATAAGGAATATACCAATAAGCTTTGTTTGATAAAAAGTGGTACTTGGGAATATCAGTTAGCTAATTTTTGCTTTGTTAAGGACATGCTTGAAAGTATCATATGGTCTGTAGAGAGTGGTTATATTCCTGTTGTAGATATTTATCCTAAAAATAGCAAGTATTATAGTGGTGATACTCGACTATGGGATATGTTTTTTAAGCAACCTAAACATAATTTAATGAATACATTGCAAATATCAGATAAATTAGTTTGTCCTATCAAAAAAACTCCCATAAGAGCAAAATTTACTGATGTACAAAATCCTACAATGGTTGAATTTTGGCACAATATATTGGATGAATTTGGTGTTTACAATGATGAGGTACAAGAATACTTTGACAATGAATATAACAATTTGATTCTTGGTAAAAGTGTTGTGGCTTGTGTTTTAAGAAGTACTGATTATACAAAAACAAAGCCTAAAAGTCATCCAATTCAACCAACACTTGAAGAAGTTTTTGAAAAGATACACAATGTTATGGATGAATTTAATGTTGAGTATATTTATATAGCAACAGAAGATAAGTTAATAGCAGATAGATTTCATGAAGAGTTTCCAAATAAAGTTATTGAGAATAAAAGACATTATTTTAATGAAAAGTTCGATGAAAACAATTTAGAAAGAGTATCCCAAGTACATTTCAATAGAGAAAATGACGATTACTTAAAAATGTTAGAATATATGTCATCTATAAATATAGTAAGTAAATGTGATTATCTTGTAACCGGATTAAGTGGTGGTAGCGAAATGGCTATTTATCGTAATGGTAATCGGTATAAATATAGTTACATATTTGATAAAGGTGTGTATTAATTTAGTGGTATTAAATGAAGAATAATTATAGATATTGAAAATAAGCTCAATGTTAGAAATAACATTGGGCTATAGTTTTATATATTTTAATTTTAATTATTAAGATTTTTTATGATACAGGATTACATATACAAAAAGTAATAAATTTTTCAAAATTTTGCAACACTTTTGAAGTTTATAAGGTATTATATATGTAAGTACTTATAAAGTTGATGATTTAATGTTAATCCAAAAGCAAATTGTTGGTAAAACATTAATAGCAGAATTTAAAGTTAGGGGGGATAATGTGGACCATAGATTTGCATATAAAACCAGTGCTGATAAATTTGTGGATGATGACTATGAGTATAGTGGAAAAGTTCAAAGTTACAAAGAAAAAGTTTATAACCATAGCAACAACTATGAAAATAGTGAAGTAATATATAAAAATAACAATAAAAACTATAAAATTAGAGAAGAAAAACAAAGTGACAAAGGTCATAAAAATAGTGACGAAAAAGACTATATAGATATTGATGAAATCTATAAGAATAATGATAAAAAGCATAGTCACAAAGCTAATACATACAAAGGTAAAAGCTATAGTCATAGTGAAGGAAAGCACAGTGATAAAGTTTATAAACACAGTGAAAAAGGTTTTATTTTTGATGACAATTTAATAGAAGTAGTTGTCAATACATATTCGGATATGGTTTACAGAATTGCCCTAAACATATTGTGCAACATAGATGATGCAAATGATGTGATGCAAGATGTTTTCTTAAGGCTTGTTAAAAGCAAAAGTAAAATAAAAAGCAAAGAACACATAAAGCATTGGCTCATAAAGGTAACAATAAATTGTAGCAAAAGTAAGGCAACCGAAAGCTATAAGAAAAATACAGTTTCCATTAGTGAAATTTCAGAAAGCTATATTTCTTTCAGTAATGAAATTGATGAAACAATAGGCAGTGTAATGAAGTTACCGGAAAAGTATAAAGTACCTATCCACCTGTATTATTATCAACAACTTACCGTTGAAGAAATATCAAAAATTCTCGGTATTACAAGGTCAGGTGTTAGGTCAAGGTTATCTCGTGGTAGAAATATGTTGAAAGAAATCTTAGAAAAGGAGGATAATAATGAGTAATTTTGATTTTGATAAATACAAAAATTCTTATGATAAAGTTATTGTTAGTGATGAAAGAAAAGAAGAAATTATTGCTTTAATGAAAAAAGAAAATAATTCTACTGATAACGCTACTAAACCACAAAGTCAAAATAAAGTTATTACCTTTAAAAGAGCAATTGTACTTGTAGCATCAGTAGTGATAGTTATTTTGTTGGCAATATTCTTGCAAAATTCATCATTAATACAGAATAAGAAGAATAAAAAACTGGACAACAGTTCAATTACAGTTTCTTTGTCTGATGACAAAGAGAAAAAAGAAAATAAAGAATATAAAATTACTGAGAAAGATACTATTATTCCTTTAGAGAATAATGGTGTACAGATTATCTCAAAGGATGGTGGAAATACAATATCAATTAACTCTTTATATTTTAATATTAAAGGAAGTGAAATTGATTATATAGATGTTTCTTCAAAAAATGATAATTCTATTATCTGTACCTATGCTGATGATGAGGATAATCTTACAACGGAATTTAACAGTAATTATCAAAAGTTGAAACTACAAAATATCAATGACTTAGGATGGATAGTTTCTGAGAAAAATGCAAGTGAAGCAATGTCTAATGCAAGTAGTTCAGCAAATATTTCTACTTCAAACAGTGCATCAAGAGAAAATGCAAGTGGCAATAAATATTTCTCAGATACAGTTGTAATTACACTTCATTACAAAAACGGTGAAAGTGTAACTAAGAATATTGAGATTAAGTTTGATAATGACAACAATGTAATTGTGGGATATGAGAAATAAGGAGGTGTAGTTTATGAGGAAGAAACTATTAATTTTATTTTGTGGCATTTTAACTGTTGCTTTACTTTGCAGTAATGTGCTTATTGCATCAGCAACCTCCTTAGCAGATAGCAAAGTAAAAGCTACTTGTAAGGTAACTGTTGTACAGAAGGTAGTGTCAGTTAAACTTTCTGCAAAAAGTAAAACTATAAAGAAAGGTAAGTCCTTTACTTTAAAGGCTACTGTACTTCCTACTAATGCAAATATGAAAGCAGTTACATTTACTTCAACTAATAAAAAGGTTGCAACAGTAAATAGCAAAGGCAAAGTTACTGCTAAAAAAGCAGGAAAAACTACAATTATAGTTACTACAAAAGATGGTAAGAAAAGGGCTAAGTGTACTTTAAAGGTTAAATAAACAGTTAAATACGGTAAAAATGTTTAGGTCAGAAAAACAATTGTTTTTACCATTTTTATTTACAATAGTTGTTTTTATATTATAATGAAATGGAACATTTGAATTGTTTATTAACTTTATGTACAACGATGATTTGTTTTTATACCCTTCCATGGCTGTGATACCCTCTATCACAGCCATAACTCTTTTGTGTAGCAGTAAAATTTTTAAAAAGATTTTTTTATTGCAAAATGTGTCTTATTTTGTTATGATTTTATCTAAAGATTTTTTACAGAAAAGGAGTTTATTATGTGGGGCTTAATATTTGGCTGTGTACTGCTTTTTGCAGTAGCCTGTTTTGTGTATTTAATCAGTAGATTTTATAAATTTAGATTTATGAAGAAAATAACAATGAACAAGAAATTTCTCACAATTTTACTTTCTATCATAATTATTCTTGTTATGTTTACTGTTTTAACATTAACTCTTAATATGATGAACAGTATTATTGTGTTGATGCATTTAGTTGTGATTTGGCTTATTGTTGACTTTATTTTCTTTATTATTAAGAAGTGTAGGAAAAAGCCTTTTAAATTTTATTTCCAAGGTATAATCGCTACGGTACTTACAGCAGTATATCTAACATTCGGTTGGTATTTTGCCCATAATGTGGTGGTTACAGATTATAACTTAACTACTGATAAAGATATGAATTCACTTCGTATTGTGCAACTTTCAGACTCTCATATCGGTGCAACATTTCACTTTAAAGAATTTTCTCAGTATGTTGATACTATGAATAAAGAAAATCCCGATGTGGTAGTTATTACAGGTGACTTTGTTGATGATGATACTTCTAAGGAAGATATGATACAGTCTTGTAAAGCACTAAGTAAGTTCAAGACAAAGTACGGTGTGTATTTTGTTTACGGTAATCACGATAAGGGTTACTACGGCAAAGAATACAGAGGCTATGACGGTAATGATTTAGCAAAAGAACTAAGGAAAAACGGTGTTAAGGTTCTGGAGGATGAAAGTGTACTTCTAAATAATAAGTTCTATATTGTAGGCAGACAGGATTATTCTGAGGTAGAAAAGGGTGGCACAAGAGCAAGTGCTAAGGACCTTGTAAAGAACCTTGATTGCAATAAGTATATAATTATGCTGGACCATCAGCCTAACCACTATAAGGAAGAAAAAAATGCCAATGTTGACCTGGTACTATCAGGTCATACTCATGGTGGACAGTTAATTCCTATTACATATTCAGGTGAATGGCTGGGTATGAATGACAAAACATATGGCTACGAAAGAGAAAAGAACACAGACTTTATTGTCAGTTCGGGAATAGGGGACTGGTCAATTAAGTTTAAGACCGGTTGTGTAGCTGAATATGTTGTTGTGAATATTAATAAATAATTCAATTAAAGAATAATAAATCTGTAATTACCATCCAAAAATATTGGGTGGTAATTTTTTTTAAGAAATTTTAAAAATACTATTGACAAGTCAGAAATAATATGATATATTCAAATCACACTAAACAGATAGGAAATGTGTAATTAAGAAATGAGGTAAAAATTTATGTCTGAAAAATTTTATTTTTACAACAGAATAAATTATGGCAGTGGACGATGTTGTTGCTGTAATAACTCACAAAACTTAACAGAAACTAACTAACATTAAAATATATTTTTTATTTAAAGGAGAAACAATTATGTCAAACAATAATTATAAATTCGAAACACTTCAGCTACATGTAGGTCAGGAAGCTCCGGACCCAGTTACAGATTCAAGAGCAGTTCCAATCTACCAGACTTCTTCATTTGTATTTAAGAACTGCGACCATGCAGCAGCAAGATTCGGTCTTGAAGATGCAGGTAACATTTACGGCAGACTTACTAACCCAACACAGGAAATCTTCGAAAAGAGAATTGCAGCTCTTGAAGGTGGTGTAGCTGCTCTGGCAGTTGCTTCAGGTGCAGCAGCAGTTTACTACTCAATTGCTAACATCACATCTAACGGTGACCATGTTGTTGCTGCTAAGAACATTTACGGTGGTACATACAACCTACTTGAACACACACTACCTGAATACGGTATCGAAACAACTTTCGTTGATCCATTTGATTTTGATGAAATCGAAAATGCTATTAAGGACAACACAAAGCTTGTTTTCATTGAAACACTTGGTAATCCAAATTCCGATGTTGTTGATATTGAAGCAGTTGCAAAGATTGCTCATAAGCACAACATTCCACTAATCGTTGATAACACATTCGCTACACCTTACCTAGTAAGACCTATTGAATACGGTGCTGATGTTGTTGTTCATTCAGCAACTAAGTTTATCGGTGGTCACGGTACAACAATCGGTGGTGTTATTGTTGATGGTGGTAAGTTCGATTGGAAGGCATCAGGCAAGTTTGAATCATTAGTTGCTCCAAACCCAAGTTACCATGGTGTTAGTTTCTCAGAAGATGTAGGTGCTGCAGCATTCGTAACAAAGATTAGAGCTTTACTACTTCGTGATACAGGTGCTACACTTTCACCAATCCACGCATTTATCTTCCTACAGGGTCTTGAAACACTTTCACTAAGAGTTGAAAGACATGTTGAAAATGCACTAAAGGTTGTACAGTTCCTAAACAACCATCCACTAGTAGAAAAGGTTCACCATCCATCAGTTTCTGATGACCCATCTCAGCAGGAACTATATAAGAAGTACTTCCCTAACGGTGGTGGTTCAATCTTTACATTTGAAGTAAAGGGTGACGAACAGAAGACTAAGGACTTTATCGACCACCTAGAACTATTCTCACTACTAGCTAATGTAGCTGACGCTAAGTCACTCGTAATCCACCCTGCAAGCACAACTCATGCTCAGATGAATGATGAAGAACTTGCCGGTGCAGGTATCTATAGAAACACAGTAAGACTATCAATCGGTATTGAAAACATTGACGATATTATCACTGACCTTGAAAAAGGCTTTGCAGCAATTAAGTAATGGGAGGTAACTAACAATGGCAATTAAGAAATCAATTACAGAACTAGTTGGTAACACACCACTACTGGAACTTACACATATTGAAGCAGAAGAAAATATTCAGGCAACACTACTAGCTAAGCTGGAATCATTTAACCCAGCCGGTAGTGTTAAGGATCGGGTAGCTAAGGCTATTATTGAAGATGCAGAAAAGACAGGCAGACTAAAGAAAGGTTCAGTTATTATCGAACCTACAAGTGGTAACACAGGTATCGGTCTTGCTTCCGTTGCAACTGCTAAAGGCTACAGAACAATTATCGTAATGCCTGAAACAATGTCTAACGAAAGAAAGATGCTTATTAAGGCTTACGGTGCAGAACTTGTACTAACAGAAGGTAGCAAGGGTATGAAGGGTGCATCAGACAAGGCTGAAGAACTTTCTAAGGAAATTCCAAACAGCATTATTGCCGGTCAGTTCACTAACCCAATTAACCCTAAGATGCACTATGATACAACAGGTCCTGAAATTTGGGCTGATACAGAAGGCAAGGTTGACTACTTTGTAGCAGGTGTTGGTACAGGTGGTACACTTTCAGGTGTAGGTAAGTACCTAAAGGAACAGAATCCTAATGTTAAGGTTATTGCAGTAGAACCTGAAACTTCTCCACTACTATCAAAGGGTCAGGCCGGTCCTCATAAGATTCAGGGTATCGGTGCTAACTTTGTACCTGAAACTCTCGATAAGGATATTTATGATGAAATCATTGCAGTACCTAATGATGAGGCTATCTTAACTGCAAGAAAAGCAGCTAAACAGGAAGGCTTCCTAATCGGTATTTCTTCAGGTGCAGCTCTATGGGCAGGTAAGCAGTTAGCAGCTCGTCCTGAAAACAAGGGTAAGAACATTGTTGTTATCTTCCCTGATGGTGGCGAAAGATACCTATCAACTAATCTATATGATGAATAATCCTAATTAATATAAAAGAACCTTGGTGGTAATTCCATCAAGGTTCTTTTTCTATGTATGAATTTATTTTGGCAATATAACGGTAAATGTGTTTTTGCCGTTTTTACTTTCAACAGTTATTTTACCGTTATGTTTTTTAACAATAGTATTTGCAATAGAAAGTCCCAAACCGTAGTGGTTGCCGGTTCTTTCTCTTGATTTACTTTCTCTGTAAAATCTATCAAAGATTTCAACTTTCTTTTCATCACTGATAGGTTCACCGGTATTAGTAACAGAAAGTGTAACTGCCTTTGAATTTTCATAGGCATCAACATCAACTATTCCACCTTTGGCAGTATAGCTCATTGCATTGTCAATTAAGATTTCTGCCAACTTTTGAATATTGTTTTCATCACCAAAATAGTCTGTAACTTCATCAATATTAATATTAAATCTAATACCCTTTTCATACGCAATGCTTTCAAATGGCAGTACAACATCAAACAAAGAATCCCCAAAGTTAAAGCTTTTGAAATTCTCTTTACTTATTGTGTTGTCAATCCTAGTAAGCGTCAGCATTTCATTTACAAGGTGATTTAGCTTTTCTGTTTCTTGCTGAATGTACTTTATGCTTTTCTTGTTCTTGACTTCATTTTCTATCAAGTCAGCATTTGCCCTAATAATTGTGATAGGTGTTTTTAGGTCGTGACTAATATTAGCAACAAATATTTTCTGATTTTTAATTGCCTTTTCCGATGGCTTAATCATCCACCTTGATAGGTAGTAAGAAATTATTGTAAATACAATTACTGATAACAAGAAAATAAAGATTGATACAATAAAGAATTGCTTTGAATTTTGCAATGCCTCTTTGTTGTTAACAAAAATATAAACTGTGTTGCCACTTTTTAAGATTCTTACAAGATAAATATAATCGTCAATCGAACCGAATCTTTTTCCACTTTTCTGAAGTTTTTGAGTCATACTGAGAATATCTTTATCGGTAGTTTCTTTAAGACTGTTTGAAAGAACCATTATAGTTTTGTTTTTCAATACAACAGAAGTGCTATAGTCATATTCTTGCCTTTTTATCTTCTGATTATCATTGCCACAAAAAGCCTCTATACCGTAAAAACCAATATCATCTCTAATCATTCTTCTTTGTTGTCTAAAGCTGGAATTTACATTAATTATATTAACGGCAACAAGTATACTGACTAATGTGATAGTGAAGATAATCATTAGCACTATGAAAATTCTTTTTTGTTGTTTATTTTTCATTTATCCCTCCAAAGAATATCCAACACCTCGGATGGAATTAATAGTGCAATTACAGTTAAGTTGCTTTAGCTTCCTTCTGATAAATGAAATATATACCTCAACATTGTTGTATTCGGCATTAGACTCATAACCCCAGATTTTCTCTGTAATTTGTTCCTTAGTCAGTACTTGCCTTTGGTTGTACAGTAACATTTCCAACAGTTGGAGTTCTTTGCCGGAAATTCTGATTGACTTTCCTGTATCTGTGTTTATCATTTTGCAACCTTTTAAATCAAGGGACATATTGTTACAAGTTAGGTTTTGACTTTGCAAGTTATAATTTCTCTTAACAATAGCATTTACCCTCATTATCAGTTCCTTAATTTCAAATGGCTTTGTAAGGTAGTCATCAGCTCCAACTTCAAAGCCCTTAACCTTGTCATCAAGTTCGGACTTTGCAGATAAAATCAAAATAGGTGTATATACCTTTTCATCCTTTAATTTCTTAATAACCTGATAACCGTCCATCTTAGGTAGCATAAGGTCAAGAATAATAATATCGTATATTCCTGTCCTACCGTATTCATAGCCGTCTGAACCATCAAAAACTGCATCAACAATGTAGTTTTCATTTTTTAGTGCAGTTTGTAATGTGTCAGCAAGACTGTAGGAATCCTCTACAATTAATATTCGCATAATGTTCTCCTAATGTAGAAATTTGTAATATCTTAAATAAATTATAAAGTATTTTCAATATTATTTCAAGGAATTGCTTTTATAATAAAACCCGTTATGGTGCTAAGTATGCATCAAAATATTAGGGATTTAAGGAATATGATTTATGGAAAACAACTTAGCAGAGTGTTCTGCTACTATTGCTAAAAAGAAAAATTTAGTGTGGCAGAAAACAGACATTTCAAAAGGAATTAGAGAAAAATCATTAAATCAAAAGGCTAGGACAATTTGGTTTACAGGACTTTCAGGTTCAGGTAAATCAACATTAGCTAATGAAGTTGAGAAAAGACTTGTTGCTATGGGTAAACACACAATGCTACTTGACGGTGACAATGTAAGAATGGGTCTTAACAACAACCTAGGATTTAGTGATGAAGATAGGGTAGAGAATATCAGACGGATTGCAGAAACTGCAAAATTGATGAATGACGCAGGGCTTATTGTGCTAACTGCTTTTATCTCACCTTTTAGAAAAGACAGAAGAAATGCTAACAAAATTATCGGTGAAGATTATATCGAAGTTTTTGTCAGTACACCTCTTGAAGAATGTGAAAAAAGGGATATTAAAGGTCTTTATAAAAAGGCAAGAGATGGTGTTATTAAGGAATTTACAGGTATTTCAAGTCCTTATGAAGAACCGGAAAACCCTTCAATTACAGTAGATACTACTAACCGTTCACTTAATGAGTCGGTTGATTTAGTTATGAAGCAACTTGAAAGGTTTTTGTGAGGTGCAGTATGAAAACATTATATATACATATTGGTACTCCAAAAACCGGTACAACATCTATTCAGAACTTTTGTGGATTAAATAGGGAAAAGCTAAAGGAACAAGGTGTTCTGTATCCTATAATGAACTATCATTATGAGAGAAAAAGTGTTAACAGAAACGGTTACTTCTTAACCGGTACAATTAAAGAAAACGGTACTAGAAATAAGGAAAAAGAAAAGCAAGTTTTTAACAATGAATTGCAGTATATTGTTGATTGCTTTAAGGACTATGACACTATTTTACTTTCTGATGAAAGTATTTGGTGGGCAACTTCTACAAGAAGAAAAGGCTTGTGGAAGGACCTGAAAAAGCATAGTGAACAGCATAACTATCAGATAAAGGTTATTGTGTATCTAAGACGACAAGACCAGTTTATGATGTCACGATATAACCAAAAGCTAAAGACTGACTTTATTGCAAGTACACAGAGCTTTGATGAATACTTTGCCGATATGAATGGTAGATTCAAATGTGTTATGGATTATCGTGAAAGAATTGATAACATAGCAAAAAGTATTTCTAAAGAAAATGTGGTTGTAAAAAGATTTGACAGAAATTATTTTTATAACGGTGACCTTAACCAAGACTTTCTGCATATCTTAGGTGTAAAGGTTGATGACAGTTTTCAGCAACTTAACGAAACTGCAAATACAGGTATTTCTGTTCAATCAGGCGAAATCAAGAGAGTACTTAACAGATTAAAGCCAATAACTATGGCTGATAACAATAAACTGATTAAAATATTAAAGGAATGTGAAGAAGTGCTTCCTGAAAGCAATACTTCCCTTATGTCAACAGATGAAGTAAAGGCCTTTATGGAACAATTTGTTGACAGTAATGAAAGTATTGTTGATGAATATATCGGTGACGGTAAACCACTTTTTGATTACACATACAAGGAAACAACTGCTTGGGATTATAACGATAAGAATTATAATGAGGAGCTAATTCTCTTTTTCGTAAACACTATTGATAGTGTTTATAAAGAAAATAAACAACTGAAAAAAGAACTTAATAAAATAAATAATCAAATAAAGAACATTAATGAAAAATTAAATAAAGAAAAATCCTACTCAAGAGAAACAAGATATTTACTAAAGCATCCTATTAAATCTTTCTACAACAAAGTTAAAGGTGCTTTAAGGAAAAAGTAATATGAAGTTTTCTGCTTTTTTATTAAATATCTTAAAGATAGGTTGTCTTGGCTTTGGTGGTGGAAGTGCATTAATACCGATTTTTGAAGATGTTTTTGTTGGAGAAAATAAACTTGATACCAAAGAAAATTTTGATAAAGATATTATTGTAGCAAGTCTAACTCCGGGGGCTTTGCCCATAGAAATTGCCTCCTCAATAGGTAAAAGAAACTTTGGTAAAAAGGGTATGATTCTTGGTGGAGTTATGATGGCTTTACCGGGAATTATTGCATCACTTTTGCTAATAACCTTGTTGTCAGCTTTGCAAGAAATGATTGCACCTGTAGTAAAGTGTTTGACTGTTGGTGTGTCGGCATTTATTATTTACCTGCTGATAAATTATGTGAAAAGTATTTTTGTAGAGAATAAGACTAAAGGGAAAAGGCGATTTAATCGGTCACTTTTCGTTATGATAGCAGTCTTTGTACTGTCAGGTGGCAAGAGTTTATTTAAGTTACTTGGACTTAAGGGTGACTACATAATCTCCGTATCAACAGTTTACATTCTTTTAACTGCATTTTTCTTAATCATATGTATTAAGGCAACCGGTAACAAAATCTTGCAAACTGTTTCAGTTGTAATTTCAGGTGTTTATCTTTTTGAGCATGGTGGCTTTGACCATAAGTACATATCACAAATTACTGCCACAGTTGATATTATAATGATAGTAATGGTACTTATCTTTGCTTTTAGAAAGTTTAATTTCTTTAAAAGAAATAATATAAAAATCAAAGATACACTTTCTGACTTAGGGTATTGGGTGGTTTTTTTATTTTTAGTAATATGCCCTATAATAATGCTTGACCTACATTCATTTGTATTCGCATTTAGAAGTATTGCTTCTGTACTAATGTCCTTTGGTGGTGGAGATGCCTACCTTGTAATTGCTGATGGGCTTTTTGTAGGGGATATGGTCAGTGAAGATACTTTTTACAACAACATTGTTTCAGTAGTAAATATTCTTCCGGGTTCAATCCTTGGTAAAACCTTGTCTTGTGTCGGTTATTACTTTGGTTTGGATTTCTTTGGTAATTACCTTGGCAGTATTTTTATGGCTATCGCCGGTGGTGGAATTGCAATCGGTGTTTCTTGTGGAGCTTTCCACATTTTCTATTCACTATATGATGAATTTTCAACTTCAAAGGTTTGCCAAACACTTGACAACTATATTCGTTCAATTATTGCCGGATTACTTGGAAATGTAATATTGATTCTTTTTAGACAAAGTAAGAATACTGCTATATCATACCAAATACCTATGATTACTGTATTTTTGATTTTGATAGGTTCGGTTATACTGAATCATATTTTGTCGGAAAAGTTTAGGGTTAATAACACAATTATTGTGATTATTGATATTTTAATTTCGTGTTTATTGTTTTGTTTTATATAAAGAAAACCTCCCATCTAACTATTGTTAGGTGAGAGGTTTCTTTCTTTTGTTATTTGATTTTGTAAACTAAAGTACCATTTTCTTTTAAAGAATTATCATTGTAACCGTTTTCAAAGAGAATGTTGTCTACATTTTCTACTTTAATAGGACTGTCACTACAGTTAAATATAACCTTAATGTCCTCATTATCGCTATGCTTTATGTACTCAACAACTCTACTGTTAGGGTTATTAACCTGTTCCATATTAGGTGACTTTGTGGCAATATGGTTGTTCCTTAGGCTGATAATTTCTTTAACCTTGTTTGTAATATCTTTGTATGTACCTTTCTCAATGTCATCCCAAGGCATACATCTTCTACAGTCAGGGTCAAATCCACCATGTAAGGCAATTTCTGTACCGTAGTAAATACAAGGACTGCCTTGTATTGTAAATAGAATTGTAAGTAGCTGATAGTAAATATCAAGGTTAAAGTCAACTGAATTGATAAGTCTTAGTGTATCATGAGAGTCGTATAGGTTAAACATAGCCATATTTGTTTGGTCATAATACATATTAAGTCTTCTGTTAATATGCTGAAATAGCTTTTCACTAGGCATATTTTTGTTTAAGAAAAATTCTCTGATACCAAAGGTTAGGGGATAGTTCATAATAGAGTCAAACTCATCACCCATTAACCATTGGATTGAGTCATGCCAAATTTCACCGATTAAATAAATGTCAGGGTTAATGGCCTTTAACTCTTTGTGTAGATGCTTTAGGAATGTATGGCTGACTTCATTTGCTACATCAAATCTTATACCGTCAATTTTCCAATCGGTAATCCACTTCTTGCAAATCTTTGTAAAGTAGTCAATAACTTCAGGGTTGTTTGTATTTAACTTTGGCATATATTTTGTGAAAGCAAAGGAATAGAACTGATTATCTCTAGTGTCACCTGATTTAGTTACAGGAAATTTGTTTACCATATACCAGTCTTTGTACTTTGACTTTTCACCGTTTTTCTGTACATCTTTCCAGAATGGATGGTCACTGCCACTATGATTAAATACAGCATCAACCATTACCTTAATGCCATTCTTGTGTGCAAGTTCAACTGTTTCCTTAAAGATTTTGTCATCACCAAAGTGAGGGTCAATTACTTCATAATCATCTGTATTGTACTTATGGTTTGTTGATGATTTTAGAATAGGGTTAATGTAAATACCACTAATGCCTAGGTCCTTTAGGTAAGGAATTTTCTCCTTAATACCGTAAATGTCACCACCATAAAAGTCTCCCATACCTACTTTGCCTTTTTGCCACTTTTTGCAATGTTCAGGGTTAATGCTAGGATTGCCGTTGCAAAATCTGTCAGGAAAAATCTGATACCATACTGTGTCTTGTACCCATTTAGGAGTAACATTTACATCACTACTGTTTAGCCAAGGCATTACAAAGTAACTAGGTAGCATAAGATTTTTTAATTCTTCTTTAGAAAAAAGACCATCCTCTAGGAAACATAAACTTTCCTTACTGTCCTCAACAATAAAGTAGTATCTCAGCCTTTTATGTTTAGGTTCAACAACTACATTCCAAATTCTGTTGTGGTCAAGTGTCATATAGGTTTTAATTTCTTCCTTAGTACCTTCCCATACTTCTTGACCACCCATAATACCGGCATCAAATGGATCGCCGTAGCAAATATAAACTTTCTCAATATCATCACCGGTAGTCAGTGAAATTTTTATTCTGTTTTCATCAAGTGCATAACATTGATTGCCGAAACTTCTGTGAAATATATTTCCTCTATTCATAGTTACCTCCATTATAAATTCCTTTTTTTTAGGTCACTTACAAGTTGAACATAAAATTCTCTTACATCAAAACCCTTAATATTTTCTCTATTAAGGTCAATCATATCGCCGTGAGAAATACCTCTGTTGCCTTTAACGGTTAGTAGAGTATAGTTCTCACCCCAAGGAAATGATTTTATAGAAACCAAACCGTCATTTTTACCATCAAAATATTTAACCAAATGGTAGGAAAGATTAAGTGGGAATTTACCACTTGTAGCCTTGTTAAGTATTGAGCCAAAACTTTGACAGTAAATATTATCAAGGTGTTCTTCACCAATATCATCATTAATAGCTTTAACACCACTTGCAGTTAAGTCATTAACCGATGCCATAAAGTCAGGATTTTTGTCACCAAGTTGTCTTAGTGAAGTGTTATATGTAGTTGCAATTTTGTTTTGAATCGACTTAGGCACTTTAGTCAGTAGGTAGTCGGCAAATTCGCAGCCTTTATGTGGTGTGTTGATTGTGGTTAGGGACGCTACCATTTCACCGATATTTTCTTTAGCAATAGCATATCTAACATCAAGACCACCTTTAGAATGAGCAATAATATTTACCTTTTTGCAGTTAGTTTCAGCTACAATATTTCTGATTCTTTCTGCTAATTCCTTTGCACTGTCTTTTACAGATAAAGCTGATTGATGGTTGCCGTAGTAGACTTTACAACCGTTTTTCTCTAATTCATTAGGAATTCTGCCCCAATAATTAAAGTTCTTAAAATCTCTAAAGAACACACCGTGTACAAATAAAATAGGGTACTTGGTATTGCAAATTTCTTTATCTTTTCTACTTTCATTTAGTAGATATTTGTTTTCTTCTGTAACAACTTCTCCCTTAACAACCTTTACAATTTTGCCCAAAGCAAATAGATTTGCTATAGGGATAATACCACACAAAATGCCGATTACTCTGTGTTTAATCCCAAGTTGAACAGAAAATAAATATACATTTATAATTCCGTTCCAGAATAATATTGAAAGTGTAACAACACATACTAAAACACTATACAGAAAGTCTGTCCAACTTGCCACATTAGGTATCATCCAAATCATAAATACAATATGATAAATTACGGACACCAAACAAGAATAAGCAAATGTTGTTAAGCATATCCTGCCATGGTCACATAGCTTTAACCTTTTAGTATGTACTGTGCTACCTATTAAAGGCATAATGTTTGAATATAAAAAGGTAACAATAGCTACCATAATAAATGAAAACTGTCCACTTTTAATCAGCAAGTAACAGTTAGCAGTAAAAACACTTGCTAAAAAGTAAAAGAATAATTTTAGCTTATCGAATTTCAAAATTTTATTCATTATTTCACATCCTATTAACTCTAATTGTACCAAAAGTTTTTGCAAAATGAAATACTATCATAAAAATTTTGTAGTAATAAATTTGAAAATTTACACATAATAATGATATACACTTTATAGGTGGGGAAATAAAATGATAAAAATAAAAAATTACATTATCAGCCTTATTATAAGTATTGGTATAGGGCAGATTTCAGGGTTCTTAACTAAGAATGCATCCAAAAATTTTTCAAGTAATTTTAATCAGTCAGCACTAACACCACCTGATTGGGTGTTTCCTGTTGTGTGGGTAATACTGTTTTTCTTAATGGGTATTTCTGCAACACTTGTTTATGAGTCAGATTGTAAATATAAAAAGTATGGACTGCTGGTTTATGGTGTGCAGTTAGTATTTAACTTTTTGTGGTCAATGTTTTTCTTTTTAGGGGAACAGTTTGTACTGTCATTTGGTTGGCTGACAATTCTTATCCTTGTGGTGGTGGGAATGATTTTGCTTTTTTATAAATGTAATAAAACTGCAAGTTATCTCCAAATCCCTTATTTGGTGTGGCTGCTTTTCGCCCTATATCTAAATTATATTGTGGTGATTTTGAATTAATAAGTATTAAATAAAATTGTCAGTAATAAAACCCTAATTTGTTGAAGTAAATTATAGATTAGCACAATCAAAATTAAAAATTCACATTTACTAACAATCAAAAAATAGCAAATCAAAACCACCCAACACTACATCAATTAAGAAACTGTAGCATTAGGTGGTTTAATTATATTATTAATATTTTATATTGATGAAAATATATTAGGAAAGTCCTTACCGTAAAGTTTTATTAACGCCTCTATTAATCTAAAACGAAGTTCCGGTACAGTAAGATTATTAACAAAGCTAGAAACAATCTCATACATAACATAATCATTTATTTCTTCATCATCTTCATAGTACTCAAAATCTTCATCATATACTTCATCATATAGATAACCATACATTTCTTTAAATCTTTCTTCTTCAATTCTTTCTTGTTCTGCAATATTTTCAATATATTGTTCAGCTTCATTAGGAAAGGCAGTAAAATATAACGCAACCATATGTTTACAAATTTTTCGATTATCTTTAGCAAATGGACAGTTACAATATGTATTCTTTACAGTATGATTAATATCTATCTTAACATCATATGTAGTAGTGCCTTTAACACTACCATAAAAAACAGTGTCGGATTCTTTACGAAAATTAATTACCTTTTTATCCTTATAATATTCATAACCTCTCTGTATAACAGAAGCTCTTGCTTGATTTAAAATACCCATAATATTTTCTTTAATTATTATCTTGCTTTTTGTAGTAATGAATAATTATACTTTTCAATATCATTAAATGTAGATTCTGAATAGTTGCTTGATGGCTTATACCAACTAAACTGCTGATAATGTTTCTTAATTGAGTCAGTAGTAAAGTTATATCCATGTAAAGCACAAATATCATTAATAGCAGTTTGAATATCATCAGATGATTTTCCCTTTAGGTCTGCTGAAGTTAGCTTTCTGCTTGAAATATCAGGGAACACCAAACCGGAACTATCACTACTTCTATTTGCTTTTTTAGTGGAAGTTGCTGATGGGTCTGTGGTATCTGTTGAACTTGATGCCATTGTAGTTGATGCACCATTCTTATCAATAGGATAACCACCATCAAAAACAACACTATTACAAATTAACTTAATATCACTTTCTTTGTTAAGTGCATCATATGCTTTCTTCATATTCTTATTTTTAGTGCTATATTTCTTTTCTGTTGGTGTTGTACACACTAAGTAATAAGTAGTATCCCTTATTGTTACTGTGCCATATTCGGTAAAATTAGCACCGGTCTTATATTCATCAGTTGGAAATAAATTGTAGGTAAAAATTTCACCTAAACTTTGGTCAAGACTATGGTTGTCCTTTTCGTAAAAAGTAACTGATGAACCACCATAATTATTTGACTCTTCAGTTACGGCATATTTATTTTCCCAAGTCTCAGGCAAAACAAATGTTGCACCTAGTAAATCTGAATGATAATTATATTCTTTTGAAGAAGATGGTTCAGTTGATGACTTTGCAAGTGTAACCACCTCTGAATTACCCTGAAATGTTGTTTCCTCGGTTGTAGGAGCAGTTGTTGATGTTGGTTCTTCTGAAAAATAATTTAATGGATTTTGGCAACCACAAAAAGTAAGTACAACTGTTAAAGTTAAAATTAAAAATGGAATAAACTTTTTCATACAATACCCTCTTTCAGTAGGATTATATCATAATAATTCTATTATGTAAAATTCTTTTGAAATTATTTAAATTTAAACTTTAGTGATTGTAAACCGTTTACTTATATTGACATTTGACAATTGTTGTGCTATAATAGGTTTACCTGTGAATTGTTCTTTGTTCAAAGGGGAGAAAAATGAATAATTTTACACTTATTTCTAAAAAACAATCTAACGAGGAAGGAGATTTTGAGTCATACGGTATTCGGTGCAATTGTTTCGAAAGTAACCTTGCAATTGAGGATATAACAACTGAATGGGATCAGATTGAGTATATCATCAATGCTTTCAACATTCACCTACCGGAAGAGGTCCATATATATGATATTTTAGAAAATTACCTTTTAGATTTTACTGATTTCTAAAATCGTGGTATAATCTACTTGGTGATACAATATGATTTGCAATTTATGTCCGAGAAAATGTAACGCAGAAAGAAACGATAGTATAGGCAGAGGCTACTGCAAAATGCCAAAATCTCTTTATGTTAGCCGTGTAGCCCATCACTATTGGGAAGAACCGGTTATCAGTGGCAAGAAAGGTACTGTAGCAGTGTTTTTCACCGGATGTACTCTTGACTGCATATACTGTCAAAATCGTGAAATTTCTCATTCTAATTTAGGAAGAAAAGTTACCATTGATGAACTGGCTAAGGAAGTTACCTTGCTGTTAGACAAAGGTGCTGAAAGTTTAAGTTTTATTACACCAAGCCACTATACAAATGGGATTATACAGTTGCTTGATATAATAAGTCCAAAAGTACCGGTTGTCTATAATACAAGTGGTTTTGACTCTATTGAAACACTTAAGAAACTTGAAGGCTATATTGATATTTATCTACCTGATTTTAAATATAGCAACAATGACTTAGGTTTAGAGTATAGCAATGTAAGGAACTACTTTGATGTTACATCAAAAGCTATTGAAGAAATGGTAAGACAAACCGGTGAACCTGTCATAAACCAAGACGGTATTATGGAAAAAGGTACAATGGTTCGTAATTTAGTATTGCCAAGTCATACGAAAAATTCCATTGAAGTAATAAATTATCTTGCAGAAAAATATGGAGATAAAATATTATTTTCATTAATGGGACAATACATTCCCTATGGGGATGCAAAATATCATAAAAAGTTAAACCGTAAAATTACAAAAAGAGAATATGAAAAGGTTTTGTTGGCTTTTGAAAGTAGTGGTCTTAACGGTTACTGTCAGGAACTTTCATCAGCAAGTGAAAAGTACATACCGGAATGGGATTCGGATGTATTATAAATCTTTTTATATTACAGTTAATCGGAACATTCGCAGTAAAGGAAAGGTAGATACAATAATATAGAGTTTTTAATTTGAGAAATAAAATTATATATTACTTGGGATAAGGGGACTTTTAGTCCTCTTATTTTTTGTTTTTCCTTTTATGTTCTAAACAACATTACCGATTATTTATTTTTCTATTATGGAATTATACAGAAAATTATATACACAAAAAGCCTCCCATAAAGGGAGGCTATAACTTGCTTAATATTAATTATTTTGCGTAATCAGAAACTCTTGATTCACGAATAATATTAACTTTGATTTGACCAGGATATTCAAGTTCCTGTTCAATCTTCTTACTGATTTCTCTAGCTAGTGGAGCCATCTTGTCATCATTAATCTGTTCAGGCTTAACCATAACACGAATTTCTCTACCTGCTTGAATAGCAAAGCAACTGTCAACACCTGGGAAGCTCTTACCAACTTCTTCAAGCTGTTGTAGTCTCTTGATGTAATTTTCGATATTTTCTCTTCTTGCTCCGGGTCTTGCAGCAGAAATAGCATCAGCAGCCTGAACAATACAAGCTACAACTGTCTTTGCTTCAACATCACCATGGTGAGCATGAATAGCATGAATAACTGCATCACTTTCTTTATATTTTCTGGCAACTTCAACACCAAGCTGAATGTGAGAACCTTCCATCTCGTGGTCAAGTGCCTTACCAATATCGTGAAGTAAACCGGCTCTCTTAGCAACTGTTGGGTTAAGACCTAGTTCAGAAGCAATCATACCGGAAATATAAGCAACTTCAATAGAGTGTCTTAGCACATTCTGACCATAAGAGGTTCTGTACTTTAATCTACCAAGAAGTTTAACAAGTTCAGGGTGGATGTTGTTAACACCAAGTTCAACAACTGTTCTCTCACCTTCAGCTTTAATAGTAGCTTCAACTTCTCTTCTGGCTTTTTCAACAGTTTCTTCAATTCTTGCAGGATGGATTCTACCATCTGAAATAAGTTTTTCCAAAGCAACTCTGGCAATTTCTCTTCTAACAGGTTCGAAAGAAGAAATTGTAATTGCTTCCGGAGTATCATCAATAATAAGGTCAACACCTGTAAGTGTTTCAATAGTACGAATGTTTCTACCTTCTCTACCGATAATACGACCTTTCATATCATCATTTGGAAGAGATACAACAGAAACAGTAGCATCCGATACCTGATCAGCAGCTAAACGCTGAATAGCAAGACTGATAATGTTTCTTGCTCTCTTGTCGGATTCTTCCTTTAGCTTTTCCTCATATTCAAGGATTTTTACAGACTTTTCGTGGTCAAGTTCTGTATCAAGCTGTTGTAGTAAGTAATCCTTAGCTTGGTCAGCAGTATAACCTGAAATTCTCTCAAGCATTTCAAACTGACTTTTCTTAACCTGTTCAACTTCTTGAAGCTTTTGTTCAACTTCCTTTTGCTTTCTCTGGTAGTTGTTTTCCTTCTTCTCAAGGTTGTCCATTTTTCTGTCAAGAGTTTCCTCTTTTTGCTGAATTCTTCGTTCCTGACGCTGAACTTCTTTTCTGCGATCAGAAATTTCCTTTTCGTTCTCATTTCTTAGACGATGAAGTTCATCTTTACCTTCCAGTAAAAATTCCTTCTTCTTAGCCTCAGCTGACTTAATTGCTTCAGAAACAATACGATTTGCTTCTGTTTCGGCAGAACCAATAGCCTTTTCTGCAACTTGCTTTCTACGCTGGATACCAAGATAAACACCGACAGCAAGACTTGCAACAATAGCAACAATAATCAGCACAATAGCTAACCACATTGGCATAGGAAATGACACCTCCTTGTTTTGTTTTTTAATAATTCAAATTCATCAAAACAATCGACCGGTGCCGTTAGACAGATATTCAATTTTTACGAAATATAAAAAAGGCAATAGCCCAATAAATTAATCATAAAACCCATAAGGGTAGTATTACCAGAATGTTGTGCATAAAAAAGCAAAAAATAAATATAATACTAAATGATTATCTATATATAACGGCTCAATAAGAGTCAATTAAAAGGAATTAAGCGAAATAAATCACTTAAAATGCGTAAAAATAAATTCACGCTTACTAATATATTAATAGATAGAGGGAGGTTTGTCAAGACAAAATATTTATAATATTTCTTTATTAGAATTATAATTTGTCTTATATGTGAAAAACTGTACAGAAATACGACTTTATTTTTGGTAAAAATATTTCATATCATAAAATTTTCATAAAAGTCGTGTTAAATTTCTCACAAAGTATTGAAAAATTTACGAACTTGTAATAAAATATAAGTACCTTAAAATTTAGGAGGAATAAAAAATGGCAATTAAAGTTGCAATTAATGGTTTCGGCCGTATCGGTCGTCTAGCATTCAGACAGATGTTTGGTGCTGAAGGTTATGAAGTAGTAGCAATCAACGATCTAACAGATCCAGCTATGCTTGCACACCTACTAAAGTATGATTCTGCACAGGGTAAGTATGCTCTTGCTGACAAGGTTGAAGCTAAGGAATCTTCAATCGTTGTTGACGGTAAGGAAATCACAATCTACGCTAAGCCAAACGCTGCTGAACTACCTTGGGGTGAAATCGGTGTTGACGTTGTTCTAGAATGCACAGGTTTCTATACATCAAAGGCTAAGGCACAGGCTCACATTGATGCCGGTGCTAAGAAGGTTGTTATCTCTGCTCCTGCAGGTAACGATCTACCAACAGTTGTTTACTCAGTAAACGAAAATGTACTAACAAAGGAAGACAAGATTATTTCTGCTGCTTCTTGTACAACAAACTGTCTAGCTCCTATGGCTAAGGCTCTTAACGACCTAGCTCCAATCCAGAGTGGTATCATGAGCACAATCCACGCTTACACAGGTGATCAGATGATCCTTGACGGTCCTCACAGAAAGGGTGACCTAAGAAGAGCTAGAGCTGGTGCTGTAAACATCGTTCCTAACTCAACAGGTGCTGCTAAGGCTATCGGCCTAGTTATCCCAGAACTAAACGGTAAGCTAATCGGTTCTGCACAGAGAGTTCCTGTACCAACAGGTTCAACAACAATCCTAACATCAGTTGTTAAGGGTAAAGTAACAGTTGACGAAGTTAACGCTGCTATGAAGGCTGCTGCTTCTGAATCATTCGGTTACAACACAGACCTAATTGTTTCTTCTGATATCGTTGGTATGACATACGGTTCACTATTCGATTCAACACAGACAATGTGCACATACATGGAAGATACAGACACAACTCAGGTTCAGACTGTTTCTTGGTATGATAACGAAAACTCTTACACATCACAGATGGTAAGAACAATTAAGTATTTCGCTGAACTATAATTTAATATTTTAGTGTATTACTTCCCCACCGATTTTTCGGTGGGGTTTTTGTTTTACAATTTTTTACTTTTGTGTTATACTCTTCTCAAGAATTTTTAATTTTTACAACTATAATGGAGGTATAATTATGGATTTAAATTTTAGAATGGTTCATCAGAATTTTAATGTAGCTGACCTAGACACATCTCTTGACTTTTACGAAAAGGCTTTAGGCTTAACAGAAAAAAGCAGAATTGACGGTGATGGTTTTACTATCGTTTATGTTGGCAATGACACAACTGACTTTGTACTTGAACTGACTTGCCTTGATGACCACCCTGAAAAGTATGACCTTGGTGAAGGTGAATTCCACCTAGCATTTAAAGTACAGGACTTTGATAAGGCTCACGCCCTTCACGAAGAAATGGGTTGCATCTGCTTTGAAAACCCTGATATGGGTATTTACTTTATCAATGACCCTGACAGTTATTGGCTGGAAATTATCCCTGAAAGTAAAGAACTTTAATTCTTTAATAGAATATTTATTCAAAGGAGTACATTGTACTCCTTTTTCTTTTTTTAATTTAGTCAACAAATTTGGTTTTTCAATTTTGATTGTGCGTTAAGATTAATTTGATAAATTTGGGTTTGTAGTGCTATTTGATAGTTTCAACTAATATGGAATTGTAAATGAATTTACAATTCCAACCACTCCTTCCGTCTTTGCATACGCAAAGCCACCTCCCTCAGCGAGGGAGGCAACA